>Ga0302216_1000102_pt1 | contig 36124 bp, 25 predicted proteins | sample II_Fen_N3_2_FD_194575 | JGI IMG/M metagenome (GOLD analysis project Ga0302216, IMG submission 194575) | Peat permafrost microbial communities from Stordalen Mire near Abisko, Sweden - II_Fen_N3_2 | ecosystem: Environmental > Terrestrial > Soil > Wetlands > Permafrost | place: Sweden: Abisko...
GACCCGCTGCCGCTGTACATCGTATTGCTCGGCGGTTTGCCGCTGGTGTTGCCGTTGCTGCTGCGCCAGACCTGGGCGGTGGTGGGCGTGTCGCTGAGCGTGTACCTGCTGGCGCCGTGGATGGGCTGGAACCTGCGGGCAATCGCCGATGGCGTGTGGTACTTCAACCCCGTCACCTGGCAGTTGCTGTTTGTGCTCGGCGGCGCGGCGGCGCTTCATTCCCGCCGGCCACGCCCGGCACAAACCCGCGGGTTGCGGCGTCAGCCGCTGTTTGTCGCGGCAGCGGCCTACTCGCTGCTGGCGGCGATCATCACACTCTCCTGGCGCTGGCCCGAGGTGCATGACGCGCTGATGCCCGCGTGGCTCAGCGACCTGCTGTACCCCATCAGCAAAACCGACCTGTCGCCGGTGCGCTTGGTGCACTTCCTCGCGCTGGCCTATGTCACCGCCAAGCTCTTGCCCCACGCCGGCTGGACCCGCCATTGGCTGGCGCAACAAAGTTGCCGCATGGGCCGCTATTCCCTGGAGGTGTTCTGCCTCGGCGTGCTGCTGGCGCCGCTGGCGGACATGCTCAATGCCCTGGCCGGCGATGCGTTGGCCATGCAGTTGTTCAGCGCGTTGGCAGGCGTGGCGTTGATGGGCTTTCTGGCGACCTGGCTGGAATTCAACAAGCGCCTGGACAGCTCGTTGCAAGACCGCCGCCCAGCGCCCACCGCGCCGTTGAACAGTTAGCCCGATTCGGTTGGATGGGTAAGGCGTGATCGAAAACCACACACAACGGGCCCGACAAAGGCCGTTGGGGCAGGAGGGTATCAAGGCGGCCAGTGAATCACCGGCCGCCTTGAACAAGCGTTACGCCGAGCGCGCGGCGCCTTGGGCAACCTGGGTCGGTTGCAATTTGAACACGTAGAACAGCACGGTCAGCAACACCAGAAATACCGGGCCTACATACAGCGCGATGCGGGTGTCCGGGAAGTAAGCCATCAGGCCCACCACCAACACCAGGAACGCCAAGGCCAGGTAGGAACTGACCGGGTACAGCCACATGCGGTACTTGAGGCCCGCCTGTTCCGCCGGGCTCAGGCTCTTACGGAACTTGAGCTGCGCGAGCAGGATCATCACCCAGGTCCAGATCGCACCGAAGGTGGCAATCGAGGTGACCCACACGAAGACTTTCTCCGGCACCAGGTAGTTGAGCAGCACGCCCAGCAGCAGCGCAGCGATCGACAGCAGCAGCGCATTACGCGGCACGCCGTTGCGCGAGGTGGTGCCGAAGGTCGCCGGGGCCTGGCCGTTCTGCGCGAGGCTGTAGAGCATGCGCCCGGTGCTGAAGATGCCGCCGTTGCAGGAGGACAATGCGGCGGTGATCACCACGAAGTTGATGATACCGGCGGCGGTCTTGATGCCCAGGCGCTCGAAGGTCATCACGAACGGGCTGCCCTGGGTGCCGATTTCATTCCACGGGTAGATCGACAGAATCACGAACAACGCGCCAACGTAGAACAGCAGGATGCGCCAGAACACCGAGCCGATGGCATTCGGGATGGTCTTCTGCGGGTTCTTCGCTTCACCGGCGGTAAGGCCGATCATTTCCACGCCCAGGTAGGCGAACATCACCATTTGCAGGGACATCAACACGCCCTGCACACCATTGGGCATGAAGCCGCCGTGGGCCCACAGGTTGGAAATCCCCAGCGCCACACCGTCATTGCCGAAGCCAAACGCGATGACGCCGACGCCGCCGATCACCATGGCGATGATGGTGACGATCTTGATCAGGGCGAACCAGAACTCGAACTCACCAAACGCCTTGACCGCGATCAGGTTGATCGTACCCATGCTGAGCAAGGCCGCCAGGGCCCAGATCCAGCGCGGCACATCGGGGAACCAGACGCCCATGTACACGGCCACCGCGGTGATCTCCGCCACACAGGTCACCAGCCACAGGAACCAATAGTTCCAGCCGGTCAGGAAGCCCGCCAACGGGCCGAGGTAATCCTGGGCATAGCGGCTGAACGAGCCGGCGACGGGGTTGTGTACCGCCATTTCGCCAAGGGCGCGCATGATCACCAGGATCGCCAGGCCGCCAATGATGTAAGAGAGCATGATCGCCGGGCCGGCCATTTCAATGGCCTTGGCCGAGCCAAGGAACAGGCCGACACCGATGCAGGCGCCGAGGGCCATCAGGCGAATATGCCGTTCGCCCAGTTCACGTTTCAGCGGGCCGCCCTGAGCGGTCTCGCCATGAGGCAGGTGGTTGCCAACTGGCATAGGGGTACAACCTCGTCTTGTTATTGGATTAAGCCACCGAGTACTCGACGTCACAGCGGGTCTGCCATGACGCCTCACACCGGGCTCGCCTCATGGGCCAACCCGTCTGGCCGGGGCCAGTTCAGCGGGGGTGCAGTATAAAAAGCTCAACCCAGGGTTTTTCACTCAATAAACAGCAAGATTCAGCGAGAACTCGCGGTAAATGCGCCTTTTGTGGAGAGGCATTACCTGGATAGCGTAGGGATTTTCTCGGTTTGACGCGCGCCGAGTATTGCACAGCTTTGGTGCAGCGTCATGCCCCTACCTAGGCCGTACATACCCATCCGAAGGCTCTGTCTCAATGCTTTCAGCCCATCAGGCAGACAACGCGGAAGCCGGCCACGGTCGAACGGGAAGCATCGCCCTACCAGCGCCCGGGAGGCCCGTTCACCATGGGCCGCTTCGATTGCCAGGACGGCAATCCCAGCGAAAGGATCTCCCCATGCCGACCACCCTCGATGTCCTGGAGCAAGGCCGGGCGCACCTGCATCCATCGTTCGGGCGCCTGGGCAATATCCGGCACCGTGACGCTGCTCAAAAACACCGGCATCGGCCAGTCCAACGACCGCAATTGGCTGGCGTTGCTGCACAGCGGAGTGAAACGCCCACAGCCGTGAGCTGACACATTTCGTCACCAACGACTACGCTTCAACCAAGTCCGATCAATCTACGTCAATGGATCAATCGACTATGGGCGCTTTATGGCAAACCGATTCGAAGCAGGCTGCGCTGCCAACCGACAGCCCGGATCAACCGCCATTGCCACACAGCGCCCGCACGCGAACAGCGTGGTGGCGCCTGGTGTGGCTGGTGCTGTTGCTCGCGCTATTCGCGCTGGGCTGGGCCGCCAGCGTGGAAATGCGCACCTCGCGCCTGCAAGCCCGCTACCTAAGCCCGTTGGCCGCATCGCTCAGTTATCGCCTGGAGCCCGGCGCCAGCGATGCCATCGTGTATCCCGGCGACGGCCCATTCGACCGGCGCCTGGGCTACAGCGCCCTCGATGAATTCCTACCGCGCCTGCTCAAGCGCAATTACCTGATCCAGGCCCAGACGCGCTTCTCCCCGGCCTTGCTGGACTATGCCCAGCGCGGGCTGTTCGTGCCCTACGCGGAAAAAGTCCAGGCTGGCCTGAGCATCACCGATTGCCGCGCCGCGCCGCTGTACACCTTCACCTACCCGCAACAGCTCTACACGAGCTTTGCCGCGATCCCGCCGCTGGTGGTGCAGAGCCTGCTGTTCATTGAAGACCGCGACCTGCTCGACCCCAGGCAACCGCTGGCCAACCCGGCGGTCGACTGGCCGCGCTTTGCCAAGGCGGCCTGGTCGCAAGTGGCCAAACTCCTGCATTTGCCAGGGCAGACCGCCGGCGGCAGCACCCTGGCCACACAGCTCGAAAAATATCGCCATTCGCCCGACGGCTTGACCGTGTCCGGCGGCGAGAAAATCCGCCAGATGCTGTCCGCCAGCGTCCGGGCCTACCAGGCCGGGCCGGACACCCTGGGCAGTCGGCAAAATATCGTGCGCGATTATCTCAACAGCGTGCCGCTGTCTGCGGTGCCGGGCCACGGCGAAGTGCATGGCCTGGCCGAAGGGCTGCGGGTGTGGTACGGCGCCGACTTCAATCAGGTCAACCAGGCCTTGAGCGACAGCGCGCAAGACCCGGCGAGCCTGGCCAGACGCGGCCTGGCCCTGCGCCAGGTGTTGTCGCTGATGATTGCCCAGCGCCGCCCCTCGCACTACCTGACCAAAGGCCGCGAAGAGCTGGCGCAATTGACCGACAGCCATATCCGCCTGCTCGCGCAGAACCAGGTGATCCCCGCCACCTTGTCCGCCGCCGCCCTCGCCAGTCCTGTGACCTACCGCGACTGGCTGCAGCAACCGACCCTGCAGCCGGTGGAAACCAACAAGGCCATCAACGTTGCGCGCAGCCGTCTCGCCAGCCTGCTCAACCGCTCGCTGTATGACCTCGACCGCCTCGACCTGTCGGCCACCAGTACCTTGCACTACGCGCTGCAAACCCAGGCCACCGACTACCTCAAGCACCTGGCCGACCCGACGTTCGCCGCGCAAATGGGCCTGCTCGGCCCGCGCCTGCTAACACCGCAAAGCACGCCGCAGGTGCGCTACAGCTTCACCCTCTACGAACTGACACCCGACGGCGCACGCGTGCGGGTGCAGACCGACAACACCGACCAGCCGTTCGACATCAACGAAGGCAGCAAGCTGGAACTGGGCTCCACCGCCAAGCTGCGGGTGCTGACCACCTACCTGCAAATCATCACCGAGCTGCATGAGCGCTACCAGGCGCGCACGCCCGCCGAGCTGAAAAACGTCGAACTGCCCGAACAGGACGTGCTCTCGCGTTGGGCGCTGAATTACCTGACCCAGCACAGCGACCGCGACCTGTCGAAAATGCTCGACGCCGCCCTCGACCGCACCTATTCGGCCAACCCCGGCGAGGCGTTTTTCACCGGTGGCGGCCTGCACCGTTTCCATAACTTTCGCAACGAAGACAACGGCCGCGACCCGACCTTGCGCGATGCCCTGCGCGAGTCGATCAACCTGCCGTTCATTCGCTTGATGCGTGATCTGGTGCGCTACACCACCTATTCGGGCGAAGACAACAGCGCACGGCTGCTCAAGGACGACAACGACCCGCGCCGCCAGGAATACCTGGCCAAATTCGCCGACCACGAAGGCACCGCGTTCCTGCTCAAGTTCTGGAAAAAATACCGCCACAAAGACACCCAGGCCCGGCTCGACACCTTCATGGACAGCCTGCACCCCACCGCGATCCGCCTGGCCGCCGTACACCGCTACCTGCTGCCCCAGGCCAGCCAGGAAAGTTTCAACGGCTTCGTGCGCTCGCACCTGAAGCACCTCAAAACCACCGATAAGCTCACCGACGAGCGCCTCGAACGGCTCTACCAGAGCTACGGCCCCGGCGCTTACAACCTGCCGGACCAGGGCTATATCGCCAAGGTGCATCCGCTGGACCTGTGGTTGCTGGGCTACCTGCTCAACCACCCCGAAGCGACCTTCGACGAGATCGTCAAAGCCAGTGAGTTCGAGCGCCAGGAGGTCTATAGCTGGTTGTTCAAGAGCCGCCACCAGAGCGCGCGTGACAGCCGGATTCGCACCATGCTGGAGATCGAAGCGTTCCTCGATATCCACCAGCGCTGGCAGGCCGTGGGCTATCCGTTCGACCACCTGGTGCCGTCGCTGGCCACCGCCATCGGCAGCTCCGGCGACCGCCCCGCCGCCCTCGCGGAACTGATGGGGATCATCCTCAACGACGGCGTGCGCCTGCCCGTGCTGCGTATCGACAGCCTGCAATTTGCCAGCGGCACGCCCTACGAAACCCACGTCGCCAACGACCCGAATCGCGGCAAACGCGTGCTGCCCAGCGAAGTCGCCACGGCGTTGCGCGGCGCGCTGTCGCAAGTGGTCGACGCCGGCACCGCCAAGCGCGTGGCCGGCAGCTTCAAACTGGCCGACGGCACACCGCTGGCGATGGGCGGCAAAACCGGCACCGGCGATAACCGCATCGAAGCCATGGGGGCCGGCGGGCGCATGCTCAGTTCGAAGTCGATCAACCGCACGGCGACGTTCGTGTTCTACATCGGCGCGCATCACTTCGGCACCCTCACCGCGTTTGTGCCGGGGGCGTCGGCGCAGCACTTCACCTTCACGTCAGCCTTGCCGGTGCAGGTGCTCAAGGGCATGGCGCCGATGCTCAACCCACTCCTGCAACCGGGCGACCCGGCGCTGTGCCTGGCGGGCAAACACTGACGCGCGGTTGCACTACCTATCTGCCACCACCGCGCAACAGCGCTGAACACACTCATGGATCACCCTTTTATCAGGACCTGATCCATGCCCGCTCTACCGCCACTCGACAGCGCCTTCAACGGCGCCCACTACGCGCACATCCGCGACGCCCTACCGCGCTGGCTCACCCAGGCCACGCCTGAACGCCTCGGCGCATTGACAGCCGCCCGCCTCAAAGTCGTGAGCACGCCAGCCCCGCTCAAGGCCGCGATTGCCGAGCACTGGCACCGGCAAAACCTGCTGGACCAACGGCTCGCCGGCTTGAACGATGTGTACGCCTTCGCCGAACCCTTGCTGAAAAACGCCCTGCGCGACTACGGCGACGTGGACGTACGCAACACCTACCTGCGCCTCTACGTCGACGCCAGCCAGGCCTGGTGGACGCTCAACGTGACCGGCGCCCAGACCAGCAAGACCGTCTCGTTGCTCGACGCGGCGCTGGGCAACTTCGCCGCCGACGACCGCTTTCTCGATTTCGCCTTCCTCGGCCCGAGCGACGTGCGAGGCCAACGCGATGTCGTGTCAATCAGCCACCGCAGCAGCGGCGCCCGGCTCACGGCGCCGCGCTTCAAAGCCATTTGCCGCCAACTCGACATCGGCGCGCAGTATCAACTCAGGCTCAGCCAGGCCCTGGGCTTCAACCACCCGCCGCTGGCCCGCACGGTTCACGACGAAGTGGTCGCACGCCACAAGGCCGCGCTGAAAAGCGCCGCGCACCTGGCCCTGCTTAAGGGTGACCTCAAGCCCGACGCCCACCGCAGGCTGCTTGAGCCGGTGAACGAGCAGCCGACGGCGCTCCAGGCCTATACCCTCAGCGTGATGAATGTCGCCCTGGTAGGCATCGTGCTGTTTATCGCCGCGCCAAGCCCCCGAGTGATCGCCTACGTCGCCGAAGACCCCGAGCACCCGCTCAAGGAATACCCGTCGCCGCAGGCGTTCATGGCCGAACTGACCCGTCAGTTGCGCGACCGGGCGCGCTATCAGGTGTTCTTCAGCCAGTTCGTGCCCCACGCCGAGCGCGGCGCATTTTTTGCCGGGCTCAATGCGCGCCTCAGCCACATCCAGTGGCATCAGAAGGCACGCACCGACAGTGGGCCGAGCTGGAAAGACACGCCGATCACCGATCCCAACCTGCACTTCAGCGTGCAACGCTGGCAGGACGACTATCGCCAGCGCCCGCCGACACCGCACGCGGACACCCTGTGGAGTTACCTGTTTCGCGTGCAACTGAACAAAATCGTCAACGATGCGCGCACCCTCGCCGTGTCCACCGCCGACGTCGAGCGCCACGCCCGCTGGGCCTGGTGGGACAACCTGGAGCAGATGCTCGGCGACATCCTCAACGCGGCGTTGCTGGTGCTGACCCCGTTCGTGCCGGTGCTCGGCGAACTGATGCTGGTCTACAGCGCCTACCAGATCATGGACGAGGTGTTCGAAGGCCTCGTCGATTGGACCGAGGGCCGGCGCACCGAAGCCTGGGAACATGTGACGGGGGTGGCCGACAGCGTGCTGCAGTTCGCCCTGTTTGCGGCGGGCGGCAGTATCGGTCAATTGGCGCGGCTCAAACTCTCGCCCTTTATCGAAGGCCTGGTCCCGGTAGAGCGGGCCGACGGCACACGGCGGTTGTGGAACCCGGACATCAGCGCGTTCGCCCAGAACAACCCGATCCCCGACGGCTCGGTGCCCTCGCCCTCGGGCCTGCATCAGCATGAGGGCAAAACCCTGCTGGCCCTTGGCGGCCAGCACCTGGAGGTGCAATACGACCCGCTCAGCGAGGCGCACCGCGTGGTCCACCCCGAACGCCCGGACGCCTACCGGCCACGCCTGCAATTGAACGGCGACGGCGCCGTGACCCATGAGGGCGAACGCCCGCGCACGTGGGAGCGCCCGCAATTGCTGCGCCGTCTTGGGCATCGGGTGCAACCGTTCAGCGACACGCAACTGGAGCAGCTAAGGGTTGCCAGCGCCACCGAAGACGGCGCATTACGCCGCATGTACGAGTACAACGAACCCCTGCCGCCGCTGCTCGATGCCAGCCTCAAACGGCTCGAAGCGGACGAGTCCATCAGGGTCGCCAGTGAAAAAATCCGCGCAGGGCAAGCCTTGAGCGCCGACCCGAGCTCGGACTGGTTCGAGCAAATGGTCACCGAACTCGACGGCTGGCCCCAGGACAAAGCCCTGCAGGTGTTCCTCAAGCCCGACCTGAGCGGCACGTCGCACCGCTATGGCGCCGCGCACGCCGGCCCCGCCGACACCTTGCGCATCAGCCTCGGCGAGGTGCTGTCCGGTCACTTGCCGGAACGGCTGCTGGGGTTTCTGGATGAAGCGGCGATCACCACCCTGCTGGGCGTCGAGGTGCCCGAATCGCAGCGCGTACAAGCCTTGCGCGAGCAACTGGCCCGCTACGTACTGAGCCAGAGCCGCGATACCGCGCCGGCGGTCTACCGCGCCCGTGAAGCGAGCGACGACCCCGGCATCATCGGCCTGCGCCAGGACCACCCCGACCTCGACCTGAGCCTGGCCCGCCGCCTGCTGGAGACCGCCCGCCCGAGCGAACGCCAGGCCTTGGCCGACCAGCATCGCTGGCCGCTGCGCCTGCGCAACCTGGCCCATGAGCTGCACGTGGCCGCCGATTCGGTGCGCGCCTACGAAGGCTTCTATCCACCAGCGTCGCCCAGCCCGGCGACGGAAAGCCTGGTGCTCAAGACCCTGCTGTTTCATACCGATGCGCTCACCGATCTGCACATTCAAATCCGCCAAACCTCCGTCACCGGCACCCTACGCAGCCAGGCCGGGCCGGACACCGCCACCACACGTCGAGTACTGGTGCGCAACAGCCTGGGTTACGCGGTCTACGACGCTGCAGGTCGGCAGTTGCACAGCCCGAGCAGTCTGTACGAGGCCGTGTTGCGGGTGCTGCCCGACGCGTCACGCAGCGCACTGGGTTACAACCCCGGCGACGGCGACGGCTTGCAGCACTGGTTGATGACCACCCTGGAACCCTTGGCCGAACGCCGCAGGCTGCTGGCAGCGCCTGCGACCCACCGCGTCATGGAGCGACACACCCAGCAATTGCTCGGCGGCCCGCTGCTCAGCCGGTGCCGCGCAACCCCAGCCGATACCCACGCGACGTTTGCGCGCGAGGTGCTGCAGCGCTTGTTTCCGAGCCTGAGCGAGCAACGCTTGAACCGCTTTATCGACGAAATCCCCCCCGACCAACTGAGCACCACCCTAAATGAGCTGACCCTGCAAAAACACACCCTGCACACCCAATTGCAGGCCTGGAAACAATCGCCCACCCATCACCCCAAAGGCAGCGCCCAGGAACGTCAACAACTGGCCGCGCGCAGACGCCTGGCCCACCTGCTTGAACAGTGCTGGGGCGAGCGCTACGCCGAATACACCGACGATTGGGGCAGAACCCAGCCCGGCGCGCGGATCGATCTGGACGGCATGCCGTTACCCGAGTCGCTGCCTGCGCTGACCGTCAACTTTGAGCACGTGACGTTCCTGAACCTGAGCCAGAGCCGCGTCGGGCAAACCCATTGCGGCTTGCTCAAACACTTCCCGGCGCTGCGCTCCCTGGACCTGAGCCACAACAACCTGACGAGCTTGCCGGTGGAACTGGCGGCGATGCGGGTTCTGCGCAACCTGAACCTGTCGAACAACCGCATGGTGCTGTTCCCTGAAGACGTGACGCGCCTGCGCAATCTGCGGCGCCTGCAAACCGTGATTCTGGACCACAACCCCCTCGCGGCCCCGCCGGACATCACGCGCATGCCCAACCTGCGCCGCCTCGACCTGAACCATACGCAAATCAGCCAATGGCCCCGCGGCCTGTTTGCCCACCCCCGGAACGACATGTTCGACCTCAACCTGAGCGGCAACCCGATCACCGCCCTGCCCGCGCTCACGCCGGAGCCCACCGCCGCACGCACCGTGGCGCGTACCCGCCTGGACCGCAACGCGCTGGACGACGATCAGCGCACCCTGTACGAGCGCTACCGCACCGAGGCCGGGCTGGACCCGTATCGCACCTATGAACCCCAAGGCAGCAGCGACCCCTGGCTGGCAGGCGTCGACGCCAACACCCGGAGTATCCGAGAGCAATTGTGGGACGCGGTCGAAGACGAACACGGCTCCCAGGGCTTTTTCGAAGTGATCAAACTGCTTGAGCCTCCCGAGTTTTTTGAGAACCCCCAGGACCAGCAGCGCTATGCCCTCAACCAAGCGCAGCTGACGCAACAGGTGTGGCGCTTGATCAACGCCACCCACGCCGACAGCGCCCTGCGCGAGCGGTTGTTCAAGCTGTCGAGCTTCCCCGGTTTATGTGGCGATGGCGGCGCGCAGATTTTCAATGAGATGGGCATTGAGGTGATGGCCAGCGAAGCACGGCGCTTTTCGGTGAAGCTGCCTGAACTCGAAGGCCGACTGGTGACCCTGGCCAAAGGCGCGGCGCGCCTCAGGCACCTGAACCAGGTGGCCCAGGCAGAAGTCGCCCGCCGCCTGCGGCCCAAAGCGGCCGGTGGCGAAGGCCTGCGTCTGCGCTCAGAACTGGTGGATGGCGAAGCGGGCGAGGTGGACGAAGTGGATATCCACCTGGCCTACCAGACCGCGTTGGCCAACCTGCTGGATTTGCCCTGGCTGTCGGACCACATGCTGTACCGCGACACCGCCAATGTCAGCCCGCCCCAGATCCAACAGGCTTACACCACCGTTCAGGCACTGGGCCACGGCGACGGTCTGGTCAACCAGATCTTACTGGAGCCGTACTGGGAGACCTTCCTGCAGCAAACCTACGACACCCTCTATCAACAGAATGCCAGCGCGTACACCGAGAAGTTCTACCGCCTGGACGACCTGCAAACCCTGCAGGCGCAATGGCGCGAGGAACAGGAACCGCAACAGAAAGACCGGCTCAAGGACAAGCTCAAGGCACTCGCGGACGAACTGGAAACCACCGAAAGCGTCGTGCTGAGCGACACGCCGATCAGTGAAGCGCTGAACAACCGCCTGCTCAACGACCTGGGGTACAAGGAGAAGGAATGGATGCGCGGCCTGACCCGCGAGGCCCTGGAAAAAGCCCGCCAACGCCGTAACCGAGAGCCCTTGCCCGAACAATGAGGCAATGGCCGGCGCGAGGGTGCTCGCGCCGGCCGCCGTTACACCTCCGAATCCCAGATCACCGTGACGCTCCCTTCATAGGCCGCGGCCTCACCGGGCTGCAACATCGTCGCCACGTCATCACGCGCCACTTCGAAATGCAGGGTGCCGGGCTTGCGGTTCACGAACATCGTCGAGAGCAGCAACTGCGTGCCCGTGCCATCCAGCCGCAGCGGGCGACGCTGGATCGGCTGGCCCTCGGGGTCGACGATGCCGTAGGGCATGGTCACGCCGACCTGCAACGGCACCGAGCGCCCCGAGGCGGCCTCACGTATCCGGCAGGTGTTGTCCCCCGCCTCGACGTACTGGCACTGCAGGCCCATCTTGAAGCGCGAGGTGGAATAGAAGTTGAAGGTCTGATCCCTGAACAGCCGCGTCGGTTTACGCCCCTGGCTCACCCAGCCCTGCCAGCCACCCTGGGGCAGCAACTCGACACGATCACCGCCCGGTGGGATCTCGACCTTGAGGACGTGGTCGACCGTGAGAATGAAATTCAGGGTGACCTGGTCATCGCTGGGTAGCAGCACGTCGCCCATGTCGAAGTCTTTGTAAGGCCCGACGCTGAAAGTGACCTGCCCGCGATACGTGCCGGCCCTCATGCCCAATGGGTTGGGCGTGATCAACTCGTAGGTAAACCCCAAGCCCTCCATCCAAAACGTCCCCATAGGCACGGGAGTGAGCGCTCTTTGCGCACATCCCCTACTACCTTCCGGTAACCCCCAAGTGAATGCATAGAACGAGGGACTGCCGACCGCAGTACCGATGTATTGGCACGGTGCCGGGGGGTAACCCCATGAGGTGTCCCAGCCAACCCCGGGACCGGGGTTCGGGTAGATCCACTTAAGCATCATGCCGATGCCACTGATACGGAATTGAAGGGTTTCCGCCTCTCCCGTGCTTTCGTGCAAGACCGTTATATTGCGGCGCTCGGTCGGCGCATGAAACAGGATATGGTTGCGATCGTCCCCGCCCGGCGTAATCGCCGAGTTCATCCGAAAATCAATCGGAAAGCCGATGCTGTAGCGCGTCTCGTTGCAATACTGCGGCGCCCAGGTGCAATAGCTGTTACCCGGTGGCGTGTGGTTTTTGAACACGTTACGCGAAGGCTGGCTGGGGTCCGGCCGGAACGAGGCCAGGATATCCACGGTGGCCGCCGTTGCGTCAGCGGGCAGCCCCAGGAGCAGGCCGACCAGCCAAAGCCCCAACAGCGTGTGTTTGATTTGCATGGGTTCACTCGTCCTCGAACGATTCAAATACGGGGCGCCGCTCATGGGCGCAACGCGTCAAAGATGATCTGCACATTGCCGAAGTACTGGCCGGGGAGATAACCGTCGTCAGGCTTCTGCGCGGCGATTTCCAGCAGCACGCGTTTGCCGACGCGGGCCTCGTCTTCCGGCACCACGCGCACGGCGGCAAGCCCCAGCACCTGCTGGTTGAAGGTGACTTTCAAGGCAATGTTGTCGCTGCCGTTGAACAACACCGGCTCATAGGCGAGGTAGGCATCCACCGCGCCCAGCACGTTTTTCACGTCGAAATACTCACGCAGCGCGGTCAGGGTTTCAGTCACCGGGTTCCAGTTCAGCGTTTGCTCACGCTCCAAAAAACCGGGGTTGAGCGGCAACACATAAAAGTCACTGGTGGGCACCTTGACCGACACCTGGAACACCGCCTCTTCGCGGGCCGCCAGGGCGCTGAAGCTGAGCAGGCTCAATAGGCCCAGTACCGTCAGAACCCTGCACACTGGCCAACGGCTCATCCTTTCACCTCTAGATTCTTCTGGTTGTCGCCTTCCTGCAGCTTGAAGGTGTATTGGCGCCCGGCGTCCTTAGTGAAGGTAAAGGCGCGCCCCGGCAGTACGTGGTTTTTGGTGGTCGGCTGGCAGTCGGTCGGTTTACCGGCCACGCAGTTCTTGAACTCGTCGACCACGATCACGCTGTTGCCGTTGTTGCGCAGCTCATAGCGGCCGGCACCGTCGTCGATGCGCGTGTCGTAGCGGGTGTCCTTGGGCCGCACGAAAAACACCGTGCCGTAGCCGGCCAATACGCTGACGCCGGCCTGCAAGGTTTTTTGATATTCCTCGCGCTCTTCGTCGGACACGGCAAAGGCGTCCTCTTTTTCCGGCACCACCGGGATGTAGCGCACCCGGAAGTAACGCTCGCTGGCCCGCTCGCCCATGTACAACAAGCGCGTGCCCTGCATGCCGTTGGCCGGCACGATCAGCCGTGCGGGGCTGGCCATCAGGCCATCCCGTGCGGTGGCGTCAGCCTGGCTTTGCAGCGGCACTTCCTGGGGCACGCCGCTGGCGTCGTAGACAATTTCGAGGATCTCGACCTTGACGAACGCGGTACTGGTGCCGCCGTTGAAGATGCGTTTCAGGTAACTGCTTTTGCTGCCGTCCAGGTAGTCGTAGACCACGCCGACGTTAATATTCGGGCCCGCCTGGACCCCAAAGGACACCATCCACACGCCCAGGATTGCGGCTAATACTTTCATTGTTTTACACCCTCATTAACGATTGGCCCGAAGCCAACGCACTAGACTTGCGAATCCCAAATAGCCGTGACCGCGCCCGCGCAGGTGCCAATCAACCGACCGATACGTTGTGATGTTCATGGACTGCGTCCTGTGCGAATCAGCCCGACTTCTGCTGGGTGAGTGCGGCATCCGCCAAGGTGTCCGGCGTGCAGCGCAGGTCTCCGATCATCAGCACATCGTTTTCAGTGCGGGCCTGGCTCGGGTCGAGGCGGAACTGGCAGAGCAACTGGTTGCCCTGGCGCACTTGCAGGGTCGGGGAGCCGGCGTTCATTTCCATCGAGAAGAACCCGTCCACCTCGCTGACCCCACGGCTGGCGTGGTTGATCACGTGATGGCCCTTGAGCGGCCGGCCTTGCGGGTCGACCAGGCGACCGAGCACGGTGACGGTTTTCATCACGCTGATCTTGCGGTAGTCCACCCCGCCCTTGTTGATGTGGTAGGCGCTGCGCGGCGGCTGGATGTTCGCCGCCGGCGGGTGGTTGCCTTCGAAGTCGAACGCCACCGAGCCGGTTCTGTACGCGGTGAGCGGTACAAAGTTGCGCCCCGGCCGCAGCGCGGTGCTGCCACCGCTGAGGTCGTCGGCGCGCAAGGTGATGTCGTCCAGATCGGTTTCCACATCGACGATCATGCCGGCGCCGTTGCCGTGGTACTGGCTGGTCAGCGCCATCTTCTGGGCGCCGACGGCGAAGGTGCTGTGCAGGTTCAGGCCACCGGTGAGGTTGCCGTTGTAGGAGGAACGCTGGGCAAAAACATCGCCGCCGACGGTGTCACCGTGGAAGCTGGTCATGCCGGACAGGCCGACGCCGTAGGTGTCGGTCAGCACGGTGGCCGAGACGTTCTGCAAGACGTGATCGGGCATGCTTTTGCGGTACGTCAACGAGCCATTGTTGTCGCGCTTGCCGTCGCGGGAAGTGCGCGAGCCGATGCTGCCCGACCACTGTTCGCCCGGCCCGCCGAGAGCCAGGTTGAGGGTCAGGTCGACGCCACGGTTGCGCTGGTCGCCGGTGCTGCGGCTGGCGGGGCGGTCGAACAGCGACAGGCGCCAGTTGGCATCGCTGCCGAACAACACGCCGTATTTGCTCCAGCCCAGGTCCAGGCCAACGCCCTCGATATTGCCCTGGCTGTGGGACAGACGAGCATTGAGCGAATGTTGGTTGAGCAGACGATGGTTGATCGACAGCGACGAGGTGCTGGTCTGGCCGACAAAGGTTTGCCGGGTGCGCAGCCGCGTGCCGTCGGGCAGGGTCTCGTAGGTGTTGCGGGTGTCCAGCCAACTGCGGTTGTGGCTGGCAATCACGCTGCCGGCGCCATAACTGTAGAGACCTTGCACGTCCATGCCGGTGCCGTGGTCCTGGGTCTGGTAGACGTTGGCGTAGACGCTCGCCTGGGTCGCCAGCGTCCAGTCGATGGAGGCGCCGTATTGCATGCGGTCCTGCACCTGGCGACCGGACAAGCCGAGGATCACGCGCGGGTGCAGCAGGTAATTGACCGAGGCGCCGGCGGTCATGTCGCCTTTGTCGCGCTGATCCCAGTTGTTGAGCAGCGTGCTTTCGCGGCCGGCGAACAGGTTGTAGCACCAGCGCTCGTCGTGGTTGCGCCAGTTATTGGGCTTGTACACCAGCTCCTGGGTGGTGGCCGTGACCTGGCCGTCTTCGACCAGGCGCACTTCCACTTCATAAATGCCACCGGGCAGCGCGCGCGTGTCGATGCTTTGCAAACCGGCCGCCACTGGCTGGGTGTTGATCAGCAGGCCGTTGCGATAAATCTCTACCGAGCCTTGGCGGTTGGAGGTGACGTAGATCGGGTACACGCTGGGCTTGGGGTTGCTGATCGCGAGGCTGTCGGAACTGCCGAGCATCACACCCACGGCCACATCCGGCGCCGCCCCAAAGGAGCGCGGCTGGCGATTAAGCCCTTCGGAGCTGGGCGTGAAATAGCCCATGCGCAGGAACTGGCCTTCGAATTCGCGCTGGGCATACAGCGAATACAAGGCGTGATACAGCTGGGTGTCCGGCCCGCCGAGGCGTGCCAGTTGCAGGTTGAGCGCGTGGCTCCAGTTCCCCAGGCTACTGCTGGCTTCAACCCCGAAACGTCCGCCGAGTGCCTGGTCTTGCCCACCGTTGAGGTTCAACTGGTTGCTGACAATCAAGCCCGTGCTGCCGTCTTTGGGTTGGTGGTAATAACGCTGATGATCGGTGTCGTGCTCGGCGTTCTGCGTGAGGATGGAGACCAGCGAGTTTTCCAGGTTGTAATGCACCGCCAACATCTTCTCCGGGCAGTTTTGCGTGCAACTGCCCAGGGCGACGCCTTGTTGCAAGTAGCTGCTCCAGGTATCGCGCTCAGCGGGTTTGATCGGGCTGTCGCTGGTATCGGTAAAGTCCAGCAGCGTGAGGCGGTCATCGCGCGAAAGCACCACCATTGCCTCGCCCATGAACACTTCGTCGCGCTCTATGCGCACGGCCAGCGGCACATCAAAAAAATGCTCTTCGAATTCGCTCGGCAAACCTTTCGCCTGAGCCAGCAAACTGCGCGGCGTGTAACTGTTGTCAGCCGCGGCCAAGGCAGCCGAACAGGCAAGCAGGGCCAGCGCCGCCGCGATGGGTTTCATCGGGAACATGAACTTAATACTCTAGGGCGAACAGCAAACCATCGGAGCACCGACCCCAGGCGAACACCGCCTGCGATCGGTGGGTGTGATCAATAAGGCAAACCCTTATCGATTGCCGGGCGCTTAAAACGTGGTGCGCGGCACGTTGTCGAAGATCACGGTGGCCGTGGTGGTGTATTGACCGTTCTGAGTGTCCGCAGGCTTGGCGGCCTTGATGGTCATCAGCTTTTGCAGACCCGGGTTGGACTCTGCGTCGGCAGCCACTTCCAGAGGCGCGCCGGTCAGGACGACGTCGCCCAGGGTGATGGTCAGCGCGATAGCGTCCGTACCGTTGGTGAGCGATGCCGGGCCGTCCTGCAGGTAAGCGTCGATCGAGCCACCGGTGTTTTTCAGGGTGAACATGGAAGACAGCGTGCTCAACTCACCGGTCACGGTGTTGTAGGACATGATTTCGTCACGACCGAAGTTGGGGTCCAGGGGTTGAGCGTGGAACTGCTTGGTAGGGATGTCGGCCTTGATGTTGATCGTGGTGCTTGCATCGTTGGCGGCCATCGCAACCGAAGAGCCCAGTACGGCAACAGCCAGAGGGAGCAGAACAGCAAACTTCTTGATCATGCTTGAATACCTGTAGTCATTTAAAGGAAGGCGGTTAACTAAAAAGCAAGCCAGGACTCACTTCCAACTAACACACTGGCATTGAGGTTCAGTGTTTTGGTGAACATTCAACGCCAGGGCATATTCGATCAAATCAACTTTAAGATATGCAGGCACGCTCCGAGAAACATGCAAGCTACTAGGCCATTACGCCGGAGGAAGAAATACAATAAATACGATTTTTAAAAAAATGACTGTAAGATTTTAATGACACACAGATATATCAACAAAAGCAGTACAGCTATAAAAACTAACTTAGCCGACAAGGCCGCGATTGTAGTATTGAAACTACATGCGGGCATTACTCTATACGTTCAACCTGTGCGGCACCGGTTGACCACGGTGTTATTGACGTAGGAGATGGACGTTTCGCGCCTCTCCCTTGTTAAGCCCAACCTGGCGGCACGCTTGACGACGCATAGCTATTCACTATGATTGACTTTAAATCGAACCGACGAATATTAGTGTAGAATCAATCACCAAGGATCGACCGATGTGGACACCCGTGAGTGGGTGGCTACATCCGCCAAACTGTCGGTGGCAGGTTGCGGCGATATCAAATTCAATCAGGAGTCCCCCTCAGCATGGCAATCACCGCGAAAACCCGATCTGTCACGGCTCACGTCCCTGAGCAACTGGCCCAAAAGGTCGATTTGATGGCAGAGCGTCTGGAGCGGTCCAAAAACTGGATCGTCAAGCAGGCTCTGTCCGCTTGGATAGAGCAGGAAGAAGAGCGTAGTCGCCTAACCCGTGAAGCCTTGGCCGATGTTGACGCTGGCCGCGTTATTGACCACCAAGCTGTCCAGGCCTGGGCTGACAGCCTCAGCACCGACACTCCGTTGGCGGTGCCGCGCTGATGGAGTTGAAGTGGACAAGCAAGGCGTTTTCCGACATTACCCGGCTGTACGCGTTTCTGGCGTCGGTGAATCAGCCTGCCGCTGCACGAACGGTGCAGCAACTCACGGCGGCCCCGATCACACTGCTGACCAACCCGCGCATTGGTGAACGCCTGGAAGAGTTCGAGCCAAGGGATGTGCGTCGAATTCAGATCGGCCATTACGAGATGCGTTACGAGATAGTGGATTCGACTATCTACCTGCTGCGCCTGTGGCACACCCGTGAAGACCGATAGCCTGGCTGGACTGGGGCCCATTTGAAGTAGCGAGAACCCCTGCCCGCCACGGCAGGGACAAAAGCCCGGCTTACTGAACATGCTTAAGCTTGATCACCTGCTCAAGCGCCGAGAGCAGGCGTTCGAATGCACTAAACCGCTCGTCCTTCAGTTCGGCCCAGCGCTCGATGAAGAAGCGCCCTTGATCGTCAATCTGCACCGGCGTGGTGAGAATCTCGCCAGTGCGCGAGTGATGCACCAGGTTCACTGCGTGGGGTGAACGCTGCTCGACCATAAACTGTCCGGGGTGTGTCAGCCGTGAACCATCGACCGGAACATAAGCGCGAAGGGGACGTGCGCCTGGGGCGACGACGCTCAAGGTGAAGTCGCTGCGGATCGCCGTGAGCCGGTTAGGGTACAAAGACGATCCATAGGCGACGGTCCATTGCAGTCCTGAACGTAACTCGGTGGCTGTACCCACTGGGACATCGAAGGTCCGCAGGCTGATGGCTCCTTGAGTTTGAGCGACGCCCGCAATGCCCGCGACAGGGTGCGCATGAGCACTCCCCATATGCGCCACCCACTTATGCGCGCCTTGGGCCGCCTGGTCCTTGCGGATGACCTCGCCGGCAAAAAAATTGAACATCGAAAGGCGCGACGTATCGGCGGCGGCCATGCCCTTGGTGTGGTAGCTGGATACGCAATCCAATGCGCGTATGCGCATCCCGTGTTTGCCCGCCACGTCCACCACGCTGGTGTAAGTGTGCGGCCCGCGGTACTCGGGCATGTGCCCACGGTCCAGGGTCCACAGGCGGTCTTTGAGCGATTTGGACACGACCCCTGTGCGATGGAACGTATCCAGGTCTGCCTGGTGCAGGTCGGTGAACAGGTGCTCCATGTAGAGGGTTTTGACCCCGTGTGCCTTGAGCGTGCTCATCTGATCGATCAGCAACGCCTTGCTCGATTGCTCGGCGTGGCTCTCACAGATAATCAGCCCTGGGGCGTGTTTGTAGCTTTGCTGGATAAAGTCAGCTTGGGTCGTGTGCGCCGGCAAGTCCGGCAAGGTCGGCCGGGCGGGGAGTTCAGCGGTTTTGAAAAACTCATCGGCGCGCTTATCCAGGCGTTCGCGGGTTTTCCGGAAGGCGCTTTCGGCGGCGGCTATTTTGTGGTCGAGCGATCCGTAACGGGTGTCGAACGGATGGGCGCCTTTGCCCATTTCATGCAGCTCGTGGGTGAACCGTGCGTCTATGTCGAAGTCGCTGTAGGCGCTTGCGTCGCGGGTTGCGGTGATGAACGTCGGGGGCGCGGTGTACGGGGTTTGCAGGGTCAACTTGAAATTGGCTTTGGCCAGCGGGTCGTCGGCGATCGCGCCGGCGGTGTCGTTCCAGACACCCACCGGCTGGCCGGCGGCGACGTCTTCGACCCGCACACTCAGGGTCTTTTGCAGGTCGGCCAGGCCCGGGGTTTGTGTGTGGGTGTTGGTGCGGCGACTGTCAGCCAGGGCGACCCAGCCGTCTGTGGGGTTTTCGGCGATGTCGGCTTCGATGAGTTTATGGGAGTAGAAGTTTCGCTGGGCATTGGGCCGGGGACTGACCAGCGCGCCGTTTCTCAGGTAGAAGGCTCTGTCCAGCTCGTAGCCAGTGGACGCATCCAGCGCACAGACGGCGATTTTTTCGCGACGCGCCGCAAGCATCAAGGCGCGATAGGCGTGCGGCGAGTCTTTGGCGATCCCCAGGGCTTTCTCGACTTTTTTCAGATAGGCGCTGATGTGCCTGTAGCTGCCCCCGGCGTTGAACTTGTTGAGCTTGACTCTGAACAGGTCCGCCGGCAGGTATTCGATGTACAGGCGCCGCACGCCAAGCGCGTAGAGGGTGTGCATGTTGTCGATCAGCAACTGTTTGCCAGCGAGCGAGCCAGGCACGGCGCCCACGACCAAGCCTTGGTTTTCCTTGAAGGCGCTTTCAAGGATGTGCCGATGGGTCGCGTTCGTTTCAAAAGCCAGTACATCGGCCCTGGGGACGATGGGTTGCAGCTGTGTGAAGAACGTGTCGGCATCGCTGCGCAACTGCCGGTATGCCTTCAAGTACGGGGCTTCTAGCGGGCCCATTTCATAGATCAGCAGGGCATTGCGGGTTCCATCACCGAAAAACTCATCCACACTGGAGAGGGTTCCAAACTCCAGCGTCAGCACGGTTTCATAGTCCTTGGCCCGATCCGTCGGCACTTCATAGCGCTGCAACACGTGGGGTGTCGGCGCGGGTGGTGTCGGCGCCCCGCCGGTGAGGCCCGAGCGCACCCAGTGCCCCTCGGCGTTCTGGTTGACCAGGCGTGCGGTGGAGAGCAGTTTTCCGTTCACCGGGTCCTGGTGAAACAGCAGATAGCGGCCTAGCGCATCGGGGGTTTTCGCAGCCCACAACGACCGACCTTCGAACATCACCGCCTGCATGCCGGCAGGTGCGGGGCTCGGTGGTTCCAGTTGTTTGATCAGCGCCATGGACTCGTGCTGCACCGCCGGGCGCATGAGGTGGCGCATGGGCCGCGCCAACGGGCCGATGGACTTGAGCGCCGGGCGCAGATCGCTGAACACCGCGCCGAGGCTGTTGCTCAGGTAGCCGATAAAGTGTTGCAGCGCGGCATGCGTGTCGCCCTGGTTATAGGCATGCAGGGCGAGCATGCCGTCCTTGAGCGCCAGCAACAGGCCCAGGCTCAGGCTCAACACCGGAAACGGTGCGGTCGCAATCGCGATCAGCGGTTCGAGGCAGCTCCAGATCAGGCCCATGATCATGTCGGTGCGATTGAGCGTGGTGGCGGCCACGTCGTCGATCTTGCGCTGCAGCTTCATGTCGTGCAGCAGGTGGCGCAGGTCGAGCACGGGCGCAACGCGTTCGGTTGAGTCGTAGCGCGCCAGGCTCAGGTCGGTGCTGTTGAGGTCTGCGGGCAGGCCGGCCTTGGCGGTTTGCAGAAAACGCCGCAGCCGAACCTGGGACTGCACAGCGACTCGGGTACTGAAGTAATCGAGCATGCCGTCGACTTTTTTCAGCAGGTAGTTGAACCGCCGGGCTTCACGGAAGAACACGCCATCCGGCGCCTGCGGCGTGTAGAGCAGCACCGGGTTCACGCCGTGGCTGAACAGCAGGGTGTCGATCACCCAGTCGCCGTCGATCATCAGGCGATGCACGCAGTAGGTGTTGCGCGTCTGGGCCGACGTGTCATCCAGGCTGTGGATGGCGCGCTCAAGCCAATCAAGATCGGCCTGGGCGATATGGCCTTTGAGCCGCGACTCCAGCGCAGCGCTGTGCAGTTGTAGCTGGCTGATGGTCAGCGTTGCATCGCGGCGCAGCGGGTAGCCTTGGCTGCCGGGGTTTTGCAGCTTGGCTTTGACTTCATCGGCGTAGCGCTGGCCGATCCACACGCCGCGTACCGAGAGCGCAACGTTGCTCGGCGTGAGCTTGCTCAGATTGACCCCGGCCGGGCCCATGAAGGTGGCGACGGTTTCGAACTTGGCGTCGAGGAAGCCCACGGCGTCTTCAAAACCCTCGCGATACAGCCGGGTATAGGTGACGGACGCGGGGCGCGTTAAGGCGGGGAAGTCTTTGGGGTAATGCACCCACACGGTATCGGGGTCGACATCGTTTTGCCGCTGGCGGCCGAGCAGAGCGTTGAGCTGTGCTTTGGCCTGGGCATGCACGAAGCGTTCGAAGGTGACGAAGCGCGCGTCGGATAACGGGTGCTGCGCATAGGTGCGCGCGGCGCCTTCGGCATTTTCCGCCAGTTGGGTCAATTGGCGACGTTGCGCCTCGGTGGCCGCGCGGTACCAGGTCGGGGTGCCCCAGTGGTAATCGTCGGTCTGAATGTCCAGCAAGCGGGCACGCAAGGCTTTGAGGCAATCGGCGTGGCTGCTCGCCTCGCTGAAGGTGACGTGGCGATATTCCTGTTGCGCCGGGATGAAGCCCTGCCCGGCCATGAAGGTTTGCAGGCCCGCACGGGATGTGAGGGCGACTTGCTCCAGCAGATAAGCGCGCATGGCGGCGTCTGCGCACCAGGCGAGGATATGCGCCTGGCAGAGGTTTTCCGTGTCGAACCCATGAAACTGCTGGGCCTGGGGCGCTTCGGGGGTACACAGCAGCAAGCGTTGGAGGCGACCCTGTGCGTCGGTCTCGCGCAGCAGCCAGAGGTCCTTGAGCACGCAGCCATTGAGCGCAACGGTGCTCGCGCCGAGTGGCGCACTGGCGCCCTGACGCAGACGGGTAAACCGTTGATAGTCCGCCTCGGTGATGTGGTTTTGCAGCTTGGCCGTGTAGGCCAGGGCATGGATGCGGCGGTCGAGCATCTGTTCGAGGGCGGCGTGGATCTCGGATTTGGCGTAGTACTCGCGCCGCACGGTCTCAAACTCCACGCGCGGTTTGAGGGTGTTGAGCAGGCCGACCAGGTAGACGGGGGTCAGTTCCTGGTAGTCCTCGGCCAGCGGCGCGTCGGCATAGGTGAAGGTGGTATTGAGCAAAAACGCCGACCCGGCCAGTTCGTCACCGCTGTGCAGGCCCCGTAGCGCCAGCTCGGTCAGGCTGTGTTTTTGCTCGTAGGTACCGACCCTGGCCACGCTGCGGCGCGTGCGCACTTGCAAGCGGTCGGGGTCCAGGTCGGTGATTTCCAGGTCGCTGGCCAGTTGTTCGAGCACTTGGTAACGCGCCAGGGTCGGCGGCGAGGCGGCATGGCCGAACAGGTTCAGCAGGGTTTGCCGAGCCTCGTCGTACTCGCTGAGGTGGCGTGCCAGGGTTTCGCGTTGGGGGCTGGGCGCGTTGCGATACCAGGCCGGGGCGCTGTATTCAAGGCAGCGGTCCAGCAGGCGTTGGGCGCGCAATTCCAGGCGCAGGCCGAGATCGGGCAAGGCCGCGCGGATGGCGTCGTCCAGGTCCGTGAGCAATTGTTGGGCGCTGTGGCCGGGGTTGTTTTCCAGGCTCAAGGCCCAGTCGATATCCCGCGCGCGCTTGGCCAGCCTGGCGTCGTAGGTGTGTTCGCACAGCGGTTCGCCATCGATCGGCGCCAGCGCCAGGGGCCAAATGCCCATGGCTGAAAGCGCCTGGTATTGCTGGGGCAGCAGGCTGATGAACTCCTTGCGCCAAGTGCCGACCGCCATGGCGTCGCGCAGCCGGGTGTTCATATCGGCCAGCGAGCTGAACGACTCGAAGCCACGGGCCGGGGTAAACAACACGACGTAGCCGACAGCGTCGGCCGGGGTCAGTTGGGTGACCACGGGCGTGTTCTTTTCGGTCAGCACAAAGGCCCCGGCGAATTCGATCGTCTGCGCTTGATAGCTGAAGGTCAGCGCATAGATACCCGGTCGAAAGGTCGGCCCCAAACCCAGGTTCTGCACCAATCGCGCCTCCTCACGCTGCAGCAGATAGCCCTGAACGTTGAGCTTGGCTTCCAGTTCCAACGCGACCAGGCCGGCGTCATTGGCCATGAAGGTGCGCAGGCTTTTGCTGCCCAGCACACTGACTTCATCGAGTTTCTGCAACTGCGGTGTGAGGTCGCGTTTGAGCGTCGCCAGCAGTTGTTTGCCCTCTTCACTCTGCAGGTCGGCCTGTGCCACACCGGCATACAGCGCACGACTGCTATCGAAATGAGCGTGCGTGTGCGCCTTGAGCGTCTGGTTGAGTTTTTCAAGCTGCTGCAACTCGACGGGGAGCGGCCGTTTGGACAGTAACGGTGTATCGGCTTCAAGTAACTGGTGACCGATCTGATGCAGATAGCCCCGTATTTCCAGAGATGTCGGCGAATACGGGGAAGAAATCAATGTGCTCATCGCACTGGCTCCATGCGCATGGGAAGAGCCATCAGCATGGTGGGCGCCCGGCGCAGGCCGGTGGTAGTTAAGTAGGCCCGGGCTTCGACCGTTGGTCGACTGATCTTGAACAGTCTTAAGATATATCTTAAGTTATATCTTAACCAAAACGGAGAGACCCAAAATGAGCGAGCATCATCCCCACGGCGAGGGCCGCGACGGCTTCGAAAAACGCCCCGGCCGCGAACGCGGCGGTCGCGGCCCACGCGTATTTGCCCCCGGCGACCTGAAGTTGCTGTTGCTGGCGCTGATCGCCGAACAGCCGTGCCACGGCTACGACCTGATCCGCCAGATCGAAGGCCTGTTCGACGGCGCCTACAGCCCCAGCCCCGGCGTGATCTACCCCACCCTGACCTTTCTTGAAGAAAGCGAATTGATCAGCGGCGACGCCGAAGGTGGAAAAAAACGCTACACCATCACCGACGCCGGTCGTCTTTCTTTAAGTGAGCAGGCGATTGCACTGGAAGGCGTGCGCATGCGCATCGACGTCAGCAAACGCTCGCTGCGCGGCCATGATCGCCCGCCGGAAATCCACGAGGCGGTGCATAACCTGCGCCATGCCCTGCAACTGCACCACGGGCGCTGGAGCGCGGAAGAAATCGCGCGCGTCGCCGCGTTGCTCAACAGCACCGCCCACGCCATCGTCGACGGCCCGGCCGTTCAACCTATCCAGGGGAAAACCCAATGAATACGCCCGTCATCCATCGCGTCACCCACGAGGTCAAACGCCGTCGCCTCGACGTGCTGCGGGTGGTCGATATCACCCCGCGCATGCGCCGCATCACCCTCGGCGGCCCGGAGCTGGCGGGGTTTGTCAGCCTGGGCAGTGACGATCACATCAAGCTGATGTTCGCGCAGAACGCCGCCGAGCAGGCCGCCCTGCAAAGCCCGACGTTCAACATCAAGGGCGATGGCCCGCAACCGGCCATGCGCGACTACACGCCACGGCGTTTCGACCTGAGCCTTGGCGAGTTGGATATCGACTTCGTGCTGCACGGCGATGGCCCCGCTTCTACCTGGGCCGAGCAGGCGCAAGTCGGCCAGCACCTGTACATCGGCGGCCCACGGGGCTCGATGATCGTGCCGGATATCTTCGACAGTTACCTGCTGATCGGCGACGAAACCGCCCTGCCCGCCATCGCCCGCCGCCTCGAAGAACTGCCGGCCGGGCGCAGGGTGCTGGCGGTGATTGAAATCGCCGATGCCGCCGAGCAACAGGCGCTGCAAAGCGCGGCCGAGGTTGACGTGATCTGGGTGCTACGCGGCCAGGCTGACCTGCTCGACACCGTGCGCACACTGACGTTGCCGAGCGGTGCGCTGTACACCTTTGTGGCGATGGAAACCAAGCTGTCGCGCCAGGTGCGCCGGGTGCTGCTGGACACGCACAAGGTCGATGAAGCGTTCCTCAAGGCCGTCGGTTACTGGCGCGCCGAGGGCAGTGAGGAAGCGTGAGCCTGGCGCGGGTGTCACGGCACCCCCATCACGAGTACACCGCTGCCGCTGATAGGCCCGGCGGCAGGTAGGGACCCAGCACGCCGAGCGAGCGTAAACGTCACGTCGTCGCCTCCCACACTGTTGGTAATGCGCGTCAGGAATGAGCCGTTGACTTGAACCGCAGCCCCCGCACGGATGAGGGCCGTGCCTACGTCAGGGTTGGTCATCGTGAGCAGACGTGTATCGAACGAAGAGGGATTGCCTTTGTAGGTAATGGTGATCGGCGTGGTAATCCCACCGTCCGGGCATGAGTAGGTAAGCCTGCGGTCGCTGCGCACGGCCGTTGTCAGCGGATCAGTGCCAATTGCACGTTGGTGGACGTTGCCGAAGTTGATCTCGATGGGGTTGTTATTGTTGATCGTGCAGGTTGACGGAGAGATGGTGAAGTTGTTGTTGGCAATGTAAGTGACAATGAGCTGTGAGGAGCCAGTCCCCCCATTATTTGTCTGGGTCATACGTAACAGCCCGAGGTTGTCCCCTACTCGAACGTCGATAGGATTCCCTGGGCTGTTACGCACCAAAATATAAGGCGTTACATCAATTGGGTAACCAATTGCGTTGTCGGGCATGGTGGCAACCCGAATTCCAGTGGGAATCGGGTTATTTCGGTTCGTCCCATTTATTCGCAAGCCGGTACCTTCCGACGCGAATTTGGGGCCTGGCGTCCAAGGGGGCCCTGCAATACTGCCCGTTGCCCAGTAGTCCTCGCTCGGAGATGGAGTCCACCAGGCGGGCGTATATCGGCATTCGAGCCTTGCCCCTTCGAGAAAAATGCGGTCTTGGTTCGTGTCCAGTCGGACATTGACGGGAACCTGCAGGTTTATGTTTTGGCCCCCACCTACCGTTATCCACCCGCCGCCATTAATTCGACAATCAACCGCCTGTGCAGTTGTAGTAGCGCCTAACAGGACGAGAAGCACAGTGGCTCCATAGAGTCGTTTCATTTTGATCTCTCGTTGCTCCCCTCCCCAGACACCGCCCCACGAACATTCGGTTCGTGCCTTGAGGCTGCCCAGAAGAGAGTTGAGGTTTAGGGATAGTCCAGCGTAAAAGTAGAAGTCACCGTGAACGTCCCATGCCCAATAGTTTCATCCCGGATGGCCTGCGGCTCACCCTGCACATAGGCCTTGAGTTCAATGACATTGCTGCCGTTACTCAACACCTGTTCATCGCTGACGGTATTCAGCGGCAATGGCTTATTGCTCGGCGTCTCCAAACCGACCGCGATACCTGAGGCACCGCTTCCACCATCGAGCGCGAGCAATCCGGGGAGTGCCATGTTTTCCCTACCGCCGAACGTGACGGTGACCGTGTTGCCAATCGTGGTGTCGCAGTCCTCCAGGTGCAGTTTGAAACCCTTGCCCTGTGAGCGCGTGTTGATATAGAGGTGCTTGCTGGTAACGTCCCAGAGTTCCAGCGTGATTGCCTCGTCGCCAGGGCGGATCGTGCAGGCCTCTTCAACCAGGTTGCCCTTGAAACTCAGGTTGTCCGCCGCATGCCCCTCAGGCATCAGGCCGAAGATGAACAGCAATGCCAGCCCGGCACATGGCCAACCTTTATGAAGCATTTCATGTTGCATGGGCTCACTCCTACTCGTATTCGGCCAATAGCGTGGCCACCGCCGTAAACCTTGCCGGGGTCAGCACTGCACCCAGCGGTTTGACCGGAACAACTTCCAATGTCGGCGGTGACGACAGGCTTATGTCCAGTGGCGTATTGAGTGGTAACGGCACGTTATTCTGAAAAATCCGAATGCCCAGGTCAGGCACATTGGTCTGCACCGCTGAGCCGTCAAAAGTCGTGGGGGTGCCGTTGACGCTCAGTTTCAGTTCCCATGGGAGCGTGGCGGGGCTACAGCTGATGGTGTAACCGAGCCCCCTGCGGTATTTCACACCGTCGACGCGCTTTACGCCGACATCCCCAAAATCGACTTCAATCGTATTGCCGCCATCAATCGTGCAAGGGGGAGGCTCATTCAGCGTTCCGCTAAAGGTCACGTTGGCCGAAGCACCACTGCAAAGGCCGATGGACCACCAGACGAGCAACGCTCGCGGCTGCCAAAATGTCATTGATCGTTCCTCTTCATTGGTAATCGACCACAAGGGTGGCGGTCGCATCAAATGCGCCTCCCGTCAGCTTGCTACCTGCCCGTTTGACCGGCACCGCCTGCACCACCGGAAAGTTCGGATAAGTAAAATTCACTGCCGTATTCAGCGGCCAATCAGCCCCATTCACGAACAGCTTTACCCCAAGATCCGGTTTGCGGGTCACGAGTACGCCATTATCAAACGCAGCCCCCGAGCCCTTGAGTTCCAGGGTCAACGCGTTGCTGAAGGGGGAATCACACGTGACGGTGTAAGGCAAATCTCGACGATAATTGACCCCGTCAACCCGCGACGTCAGCAGGTCATTGCCAAAAGGCACATCGAGCGTGCTGCCGCTGTTAATCACACACGGCGGCGGCGCAATGATGACCGCGCGAATGGTCAGGCTGGTTTCAGCGTGCACGCCTTGGCCGACAGCCAACAGCAGGCCGCCACCGACAAGAATGGCCCGCAGACCGGTTGAGGTTGCCATCGTTCTGCCCCTACTCATAATTGAGCCTGAAATCCACCACGGCCCGAAATGCGCCACTGGTCAACGCCGCAGAGGTGCGTGTGGGTTGAACATTCCAGGTCTGGATATTGCCGCCCAGGGGCAAAAACAAAGGTTCTCCCCTTGAACCCAACTGCACATCCCGCCCCAGTGCATCGGTCAACTGCAGGCCCATCCCGGTGACGCCTTGCACTTTGACCAGCCGCGGATCATCGGCATCGGCAGGCGCGGAAAACGCCACCGATAGGACAGGTTGAAAGGCACTCCATGTCAGGTTTCCGGTACGTTCACTGCGGATGCTGCCTGCCGTGCGGTGGCAATCGGTAAACCGCAGCTGAAATGCCACGGGTTTTGCCTGATCGCCGGGACGTTGCAACTGGCTGGTCGACACGGCGCCCAGCTCAATCGTTTGATGGAGTGAGGCCATCTCCAGGCTGCAGGGGGTTTCATGCATGGTTCCGGAAATGTTCAGCAGCCCATTCATGCCCTCGACATCCTCGGCGTGCGCGCCCCCCGCAAAGGCCAGTAACAGGCCGCCCAAGACCTTCACATTGTGCGACTTCATGATGTTCTCCAGCAGCAGGCGCTACTCATTAGCCGTTGATACTTGCAAGTTGACTTTGCAAGTGTTGCCACCGCAGGTGAAGGCCAGTAGCGGACGTCCGCCGTAATCATTCACGTAGGCCAAATACGGCGTTGTGCCGAGTGCCGTGGCCGTTGGCCCCAAGGTCAGCGTACCTTTGGGCGGGACCATCAGGGGTTCGAAACCGGGCACGGTTTTACCGTCCTTGGTGCTGCGCGCATCCACCAGGGTCACGTAGTAAGGCGTAGGGTTATTCACCCGATACCGCTCGCCTTCGCGAGTCAGGGTTAGCTTTTCCTGCCAAGGGTTGGATAGATCCTGCTGGCTTGGCGTAATGGCTTGCGGTCGGTAGAACAATTTAATCCGGGTCTGCAGCGCAATTTGCAGGGTGTTGGCCTTATCGCTGCGCGGCGGGATTTCCCTCAAGTTGAAGTAGTAGACCGTCTCTCGATCCTGCGGTAACGATTTGGCCGCCGGCAACGCCTGAACTTTCACCTGGCTTTGCTTCCCGGGCTCCAAGCGTTGAACCGGCGGTAGCACGATCAAGGGCGAGGTGATTTTTTTGCCCTCTTCATCCTCGATCCAGCCCTGGGCCAAATACGGTAGCTGGGTATTGTTATTGGTGATGTTCACGCTGGTGGCATCTTTGCCGCCATCAAAAATCACTCGGGTACGATCCAGGCCAACCGCCGCGTTGGCGCTCTGGCTCAAGCCCAGGGCCAGCAGCGTGAAGGCCTGGAGTGTGAGGCGTGTAGTGAGCATCATGAGGATGTGTTCTCCGTATCGGTAGGCTTGCCGGTCAGCGTTGCTGGCTCGGACAAGGATTGATCAGTGGCTACCCTCCGGCAGCCCAGTTGCAGGGCATTGGTCAAGCCATCGGCGGGTAAAACGCCTGGGAGCGTGAGGATGCATCGCTCGGCCCCTCCCCAACTGACGATCATCTCTTCGCCGGCCTGAATACCACTCAGGTAGACATTGCCGCCGTCATTCACAATCCCGGTGTCCTGCTGTTTGACGTTCTTCACCGTCGCGCCAAAGGGCGGCGAACTGCCATCCGGCAGGCGAAGAACCGCCATGGCTTTTTCGCCGGAAATCACGTCCAGGAACCGATAACCGATAGCCCCCTCGGTGAGCGTCAGTTGCGTGACGGATTGAGTGGCTTCGACATTGCTCGGCAAACTCTCCAGATCGACACTGGCCGCCGTGCGCTGATAGCTGCCGATATCGGAAATGACCGCTTTGCCGAAGGCGTTGCTGCGGGTCGGTGTGCCATAACCCCGCACAGGCACATCGGGGACACCGGCGGTATCGACCATCAGGCGGGTTCCGCCCGTACTGTTGGTCCGATGGAGTGCTGCACCGTAAGGCGTGAGCGTGCCGCCGCCGCGAGCGGACACACTGAGGCTGGTGTAATTGCCTTCGCGTTTACTGGCGGCGAGATCAATGTCTACCTGGTCACCCACATGACTCAGATAACCACTGGCAGCGTTATCGCTGGCACTGAGCTGGTAGCTATTACGCTCATCGAGGCGATCACTGTAGCGCGTCGAAAGACTGTTATTGCCGGCCGCTCGATTGGCGTCCAGCGACAATGTACCGCTGCGCCCCAACGGTAGGCTGACCGTCAGCGCCATGCCGTTATCCTTATAGTTATATTCCTGAGTGCGGTACATATTCAGCGATAAGCTCATGTTCTTGACGCTTCCAACATTAAAGTAGCGTGACACCGACACATTCCAACGCTGAGTGGCCGAGCGTTCCCAATAAGTCTGTTTGTTGTAACTTAGGTAAACGGTCGCGCCCAGATCCCGAAACTGCTTATTCACCGTGGCCGTATAAAGTGCCTTGCTGCCACCAATGGGCCTCCAACTTGTGTGGAGCTCACTGTCCCTGTCGAGCCCGGCGAGTTCGCCGTTCCTTCCGAAATGTCGAGCATCGAGGTATTCACTCATGCTCAAATAGTTCTTCTTGGAAAAGCGATAACCGGCAAAGGTGACTTGGCTGTCGTACTGTTCAAACTTCTTGGAATATTGAAGACGGTATGATTTCCCCGAGAGCGTCTCATTCCACACACTGGCGCGCGACTGAGTAGCATCCAGCGACACGGCGCCGAACGCCAACAGGTCACGACCGGCCCCAACAGACATCGCTCGGTAGTTGTTATCCGTTATACCGCCGCCATACAGCGACCAGCCGTTACTGATGCCCCACGAGAACTCGCCACTACCAAAAAAGTTGCCATCACCGCCGTACTGAAGATTGGACGGTCGCCCAGTCGCCAGTTTGTAACGAACTTGTCCCGGCCGCGTCAGGTAGGGAACGCCTGCCGTATCGATCTGGAACGTGTGAACCGAACCATCCTGCTCTTCCACCCGCACATCGAGCCTGCCGCTCACGGCGTCATGAAGGTCCTGAATACGAAAAGGTCCTGCCGCGACCAGCGTTTCATACAGCACACGCCCCTGCTGGCTGATGATGACCCTTGCATTGGTTTTGGCTACCCCGACAATTTCAGGTGCGTAACCACGCAAGTTGGGTGGCAGCTGGCTTTCATCCGAGTTGAGTGCGGCGCCGGTAAAGCGGAAGCTGTCAAACAGGTCCGAATACAGGTAGTCCTCACCCAGTACCAGGCGTGCTTTCAGCGCAGGAATTGCGCGATAGGCGTAGTAACGACTCCATTCCAACTTCGGATGCCTGGACGCCTCTTCACGATCTCTGTCGACACGACCCTGCCAGTCTGCCCGCAAGCGCCACGCCCCGGCATTGGCCCCGACGGTTCCGTTACCACTGAAGTTATTGCGGACACCGTCATTCTTTTGGTGGCTGGAGAGCGCCGTCACGTTGTAGTCAATCAGCAACCCCGGCACGCCCTCGTCCCAGCGGGAGGGCGGGTCCCAGTTGATGGCACTGTATTCAAGATAGGCTTGGGGGAGGTTGATATTCAGTGTGGAGGTGGCCAAATCTCCACTGACTTCCATACCCGGCAAACCTTGTATATCCAGGCACTCCCCGCCTTTCCACCAGGTGAGCTTGGCAGCGCCGGACGCCTTCAGGCCCAACTGTTCCACAAGACCGTGCGATATACAGGCCTGACTACCTTTGGGATCATTATCCGGGGGATAGAACGCCACCGATTGCTCAGAAATGGGCTGGCTATTTATCTGCACAACCATCGAGTAGGTGCCCGGCAGAATAAACCCGCTGCGTGCAAACTGAGACAAGTCAATATTGGTGCGGTCAACGAGATCAAGAACATCCGTATTAAACTCGATATCCCCTGCACCCAATGCAGTTCCCACCACCGCCATCAACCCGCCAAACAGGCTTGGGCGGAGCGTATTTTTGATCTTCGACGCATTCAACATGAAAGCAACCCATCACTGTTCAAAAGTATTCCAACTTGAACCGCACTGCGGCAAGGTGAGCGCCAGGTACCAGAGGCAGTCCGTTGCCAACCAGGCGAAGCGTGTAGTGAAGTGTCATGTCACCTTCAGCCAACGGAAGCAGCGCCATTGGCTCACCCGGAACACTCTCTTGACCGGCCGCATCCCAAATATGAAGAGCGACCCCCTCTGAATTGCCGAAGGCAGCAAAGGAGCGACCTTCTCTATCGCGAGGACCGTCAAACGTCACTTGCAGATGCTGCCAATCAGGCAGACTTACGCCTGGGCGCAACGGGTCAGGGCGACTCAATGAGCAATTGACCAGACGCAACTGGAAGGGGTGTGGTTCTCCCCTCGTATTGCGCAAGAGTCGACCTATTGGTTCGGGAGCCATCTCGATGGATTGATCGGCACTGGCCAATTCCAGCCCGCAAGCTGAGTCAATGACCTCTCCTCCCAGCGTGACGACCCCATCGCCTTGCGCAGGCGTCTGCGCGAAAACGCAAGGATTGATGAACATCGCCAATGACGAGGTGATAGCAAGGCGTATGAATGTTTTCACCGTTTTCTCCCGCCAGCGTCCCCGCCACCCTAAGTGGCGGGGGAAGAACTTACTGATAAGCCAAGGTGAAATTGGTTACCGCGCTGAAACTACCCGGGACGATCGGGTCCGTAGCGGCGCCTTGTACATAGGCACCGAACTCCAAGGTGTTATCACCGACGACAATGGCCTGCGGGGTGGTAGGGACACCCAACTCAACGAGTTTGCTGCCATGCGTCATCATGATGCCGACGCCACCCGCGCCGCCGACAGTGCCGATCGCGCCAGGCACAGCGCTTGAGGGCGCCGCGGTGAAGGTAGTCGTCACGGTTTTATCTGTGAGGCCAGTCAAATCGCAGCCTTCAAGTTCGATAAGTACACGCCGGGCTTCAGACTTGCCTCCGCTTTGCAACTGATGCTTTGCGATCGCCCCCAAGTTAACGGTCTGATCGACGGAGTCAGGCTTAATAGAGCAAGCACCCGAGTGGACCGACCCCATAAACGTAACCGTTCCATCCGCCGCATTTACAACGGACGCCGAACCCAGCAACAGCCCGACGGACAACAGTGCAGTTTTCATTTTGCTTTTCATTTGCCAATACTCACACATTAATAAACTTCATTAAGAAAGCCTGCCGCAGCAGTGCTGCAGGACTTATTAAGCAAGCAACGAACAGGGTGTAGTTCCTGATTCCATCTCGGCAAAAGTTTGGATCACGCGGTTGTGCGCAAAACGGCTTTTCCAACTATTTGTATTGCAAATCAGGATCACGTTCGAAGCCGGGCAAGTTTCCCCTGCCGTCATGAAGAAGTAAGCCGTCCGCTTCGCAAACTTGCGTAGCTTTGTTACACCAAGACACATAGGAAAATTATGGCAATTTGCCAAAACTTTAAAAACAGCCGTAAGAAACAGACTACATGCAAGTTAATGAGAATCTATTAACTACGAACGGGTATGTAAGAACAGGATTACAGACGCAGAAAAATAACAGCATCTACTGGGTCAGACCCACTAACTAATTAAGTAATGAGCGCGGAGAGGAAGCCGTCTGTCCCTCGGCGAGTTAGATATCGATTTCGTGCTTACTTTTGCACTTTTCAAAAGTGAGCCGCCGTAAGGGCGGAACCCATAGCGGCCGTTACCTGAATAATGGATATGTACTCATTCCAACCCGAACAAAGGGTCGGCTCACTGGCCGCCACGGGAGCAAGCTCCCTCGCCACAGGTCCGTCGAACTACCAATAAAATGGTGTAGATACCCATGGTCATCGCCGGCAAGCCCGCGCTTTTTTACGGTGCCCGCTTGAGCAATTTGTCCAAGCCCACCACCGCCAGCGCAATCAGCACAAACCCGGTCAAAATCCCCCCGGCATTCATAAACACCTGTGGATAACCGAGGGTGCCGACGTCGATGAACGGGTACTGGTACTGCCCGAGCATATCCCCGCGCAGCAGCACATAGGCGAAGTACACCAGCGGGTACAGCACCCACAGGCCAATATGCTTGAACCGCAAGACGCCCTTGGGCACGCAGCGCCACCAGTAGACGACAAACAGCAGCGGCATCACGTCGTGCAGCAATTCGTCGGCGATGAACTGGAACCCCTCGGGCTGCCACAAATGCCGCAGCAACAGGTTATAGGCCAGGCTCACCAGCACGATGCTGACGGCAATCGCGCTGCTGACCCTGGGCGCCAGGAAAAACCGCTTCGCCGCTGAATCACGATGAACCACGGCGTAGCTCAGCACCACCACCACCAGGGTGTTGGTCAGCACCGTGAAGAAGCTGAAGAAGTTGACCAGCCCGCCCAACAGACTGGCGCCCGTCGACCAGCGCGAAAAGAAAATCAGGTATTGCTGAACCGCCAACCCCACCCAACCGGCCAGGGCGGCCGCCGCTACACAGCGCTTCATGGGTTCAGTCCAGCGGGCGTTTGGTGCGCATCAGTTTCACGTACAGCCCTTCGACTTTCTCCCGCGCCCACGGGGTTTTGCGCAGGAACGTCAGGCTCGACTTGATGCTCGGGTCGCTTTTGAAGCAGCGGACATCGATGCGCTCGGCCAAACCACTCCATTCGTAGTGCTCCACCAGGGTGGTGAGGACGTGTTGCAGAGTCACGCCGTGAAGCGGGTCGTTGCTTGTCGCGGTCATGCCAGGCCTATCGCAAAAAGAGGAAATACAGCCGCGCACCTTAGCCGACGGGGCGAACAGGTGGAAGCACCGCATTGAATATAGCCGCCGGGGAAATGTTGCTCTTTTCAGGGAAAAAAGAGATGTTATATTATAACGATAGCAGTCAGAAACAAGCCGTTCGATAGCGTCTGCCGCCTTCTCTTTTTTGTCGTTTTGCCAAGGAATGTCCGATGTCCCTCTCCCCTGCCTGGCGCTTGTCCCCCCTCGCCGCCGCCCTGCTGATCTGCTCCGAAGCCCACGCGCTGGAACTGCCACCCCAAGTCATCACCGCCAACCCGTTGGGCAGCGAGCAACTGGCTTCACCGACCACCGTGCTGGAAGGCGATAACCTGACCCTGCAACAAAAAGGCAGCCTCGGCGAAACCCTGAACAAGCAGCCGGGCGTGTCGTCGTCCTACTTCGGCCCGGGCGCCAGCCGACCGATCATTCGTGGCCAGGATGGCGACCGCATTCGCGTCCTGCGCAACGGCGTGGGCGCGCTGGATGCCTCGTCGCTGTCTTACGACCACGCCGTCCCGCTGGACCCGGTCAACGTCGACCGCATCGAAATCGTGCGTGGCCCGGCGGCCCTGTTGTACGGCGGCAGCGCCATCGGCGGCGTGGTCAACACCTTCGACAACCGCATCCCCACCGAAGCCATCGAAGGCATCCACGGCGCCGCTGAATTACGCTACGGCGGCGCCGACACCACGCGCAGCAGCGCCGGCCGGCTGGAAGCGGGCAACGGCACCTTCGCCCTGCACCTGGACGCCAATGCGCGGCAATTCAATGACCTGAAAATCCCGGGCCAGGCCCGCAGCCGCCACGCCCCGGAGGCCGAAGACGGCCCCGGCAAAAACGGCCGCCTGGGCAACAGCGACGGGCGCCAGGACGGCGGAGCGCTGGGCGGTTCCTACACCTGGGACGACGGTTATGCCGGGCTGTCCTACAGCACCTACGACAGCAACTACGGCTCATCCGCCGAGCAGGCGGTGCGCATCCGCATGAAGCAGGACCACTACGCGTTTGCCTCCGAGATCCGCAACCTGCAAGGCCCGTTCACCTCGGTGAAACTCGACGCCGGCTACACCGACTACGAACACCGCGAAATCGAAGGCGGCGAAACCGGCACGATCTTCAAAAACAAGGGCTACGAAGCACGGGTTGAAGCGCGCCACCAGCCGATCGGCCCGTTCGACGGCGTGGTCGGCGCACAAGTGACCCGCAACGAGTTCTCGGCCCTCGGCGAAGAAGCCTTCGTGCCCCAGACCGACACCAACGCCGGCGCGCTGTTTATCCA
>Ga0302216_1000103_pt1 | contig 36069 bp, 18 predicted proteins | sample II_Fen_N3_2_FD_194575 | JGI IMG/M metagenome (GOLD analysis project Ga0302216, IMG submission 194575) | Peat permafrost microbial communities from Stordalen Mire near Abisko, Sweden - II_Fen_N3_2 | ecosystem: Environmental > Terrestrial > Soil > Wetlands > Permafrost | place: Sweden: Abisko...
TCAGGATACTGCTTTGATATATAAAACCCTGTTAGCTTACCAATTTGATCACTCATTACTCCATTTTTCTCATTGACTATATTCATCTGAGTAAACTGGAATTTGAGATTTTTCTTAGCTCTAATTACAAAATAAGCAGAATGCTTTGTTATGTTGTAAAGCCTTTTGAAATCTACATACCCACGGTCAAATATATAATAAGCACCAGTTTCATAAGGTATTACATCCATTGCATTTACATCGTTCACAGTAGCATTCGTAATATGTATGAATGCAGGAATTTGTGTCGTTATGTCGTAAAGTGTATGAAGTTTAATTCCTGCTTTTGCTTTTCGAAACTTCGCCCACCAAAACACATTTAAACACAAGTCTATCGTTGAAGAATCAAATGCATAAACTTTACCTTCAATTTCAAAGTTATTATTAGCTCTTTTCTTACGGGCAATATCAATGAGATAATAGGCGAAATCCTCAAATATCTTACTGTCTCGTCTCTCGTTTGCTTTTGAAAGATTACTTCGTGTTACGTTTTTTCCAAAACCCAAATGATACCTTTTTTGATTATGAGCATCAGTGGCGACAATTAGCTCACGTAGGCTATCACGATTTGTTAGTTGACCAAACATCATCACCAACAACTGATTCCAGCAACTAAAATGTTTTACATATTTGTTGCCTGCATATTTAATGACAAAACCGTCAAAAACTCGTTGAGGTAAAAACTCAACCATTTGTGCGAAAATATATTTTCCTGTATTCATTGCCCGAAAATTATGATTTCTGGCAAGGTAAAAAATTCAAATCGTCACGCAACTATTTTGCTCTAATAATGCTTATAGAAAATGGTTTCAGAGAATCGTTAATGATTTTAAGTGGACACTAGTGATAATATATACATAATACATACATAAAACATAGATAATACATATTTATATAGATATGTATTATGGTTATATTATGTAAGCTTTACCTTAATTTCACGGAAATTTTACAATCAAACGGGTAGTGAATGGGTAGTGAATGGATAGCAAGGAGGTAGTGGGGAGTAAATATTCGGTAGTCGGTGAAATAGATAGTCAGAAGTCCCGAAAAAAAGGGATGTTGCAAGCTCCATTGGTAGTCCTGAAATATACGAATTTTAGTGCGCTAGCTGGTGTTTCTTTATTTTACAAAAATAATCAGTTCGACTGAAATTATAAAATAATAACTATTAATAAACAAGCCGATTTGACATCTTTCAATATATTAATGAGCCGAAGAAGTTGTCAGATCCGGGGTTTTACCTGTACGACGATTTAAATTACCTGCATTATACCGGGGTGTCATGATGTTTGGTTGGGGGATATTGTCCACTCCATCCCCGATATAAAATCCGAGGTAAGGGGGTTGATTGTATGCTGTATTCTGCCAGGCAACACCCAGTCGGTAGGTCGGATCGTGCATAAGGGTAAAGAGCCGGTGAGTCGTTGGTAGTATGGTTGTATAAATAAGCAATTTGCCTGAGTCGGTTTTACAGGGTAAAATCACTTCTTCCCGCCAGTCGCCAAAGAGGTCGGCACTCAGGCAGGGAGTTGCTTTTGTTCCATTAATGGACATGGCATTGCTGAAATTCATGATTCGTTTGGTCCCATCACCGGTCCATTTATCGATACCGGTACCGTTCAATAATTCATCCTGTAGATCACCATCCCAGTAGATCCTGAAATTAACGCTTGGTTTGTTGTCTGATATTTTCACCCCTTTGCAGGTATAGGTTCCTTTGCCTGACGAACTCCACATTTCAAATCCACGGTAGTGAGGATCGATATCAGCTGCTAATCCACGTCCGTTATCCCCACCCGTTGATTTTCCCCAAAGGATCTCCCCGGCGCGGGCATCATGCAATTCATACCCGTAGGCAACATCTTTATTTTCATGCACCTCCCATACTTCCAGTCCCGGGCGGTCGGGATCGAGATCGGACAGATGCATGGCGTCGCCATGACCCAGTCCGGTGCGGTATAGTAATTTTCCATTGCTATCAATGGCACACGAACCATAAATAATATCGTCTTTGCCATCACCATCCACATCCGCCACACTTAAATTATGATTTCCCTGACCGTAAGCACCCACCCCGGAGGTAGTACCCGAATCGTAGATCCAGCGTTGAACGAGTTTCTTATCTTTCACATCATAGGCAGCCAAAACAGCCCGGGTGTAATATCCGCGGCACATAACCGCACTGGGGTGGACACTATCCAGATATGCCACACAGGCCAGGAACCGGTCTTCACGATTCCCGTAGTCATCACCCCATTCTTTTTTTAATTGCTCGGGGGTAGGTTGTTTGGTAGTTGCATCCCTGGGCGGATAATAGGCAATCGTATTCAACTCCTCCCCTGTTTTACCACTGAAAAGTGTCAGGTATTCGGATCCGGAAATGATTATCCCTTTTCTACCTTTGCCGGTTGCAGTGTCACCAGAGGTCCGGTAATCTGCATCCGGAGAGTCGTTATCCAGTATGACAGGTTTCCCTTTCCCGTCAAGGGTGCCGGGAGCCGTCTTACAAATCAGTTCAGCAATGCCATCACCATCAAAATCATACACCATAAATTGGGTATAATGGGCACCCGCCCGTATATTCTGCCCCAGATCAATCCTCCAGAGCTGTGTTCCGTTCAGTTTGTAAGCATCCAGGTAGACATCCCCGGTATACCCCGACTGCGAATTGTCCTTCGCATTGGTCGGATTCCATTTAAGTACGATCTCATACTCACCATCGCCATCCAGATCGCCCACGCTGCAATCATTCGCCACATACGAGTAGGTCAGACCATCCGGTGTTGTTCCTCCAACAGGACGATTCAACTGAAGCGTTTTGTACTGCTGCTCCCAGGGGGATACTGAAATCACTTTTTCAGTGTTGTCTTCCTTGTTGTTTGCTATTGTTTTTACGGTATAAGTATCAGTCAACGTACCAAGGCTGTCCAGGAAATTGGTTGATTCGACCAAAGGCGATGGATTCAACAGAATATCAATGTTCCTGTATACATTAAATGCAGTATTTTTGGGTTCCGTCCCTAAAAACCTCCAACTCAAAAAGACACCATGATCGATTTTTACGGCGACAAGTCCACGATTCAGATATTCCATTTGCCTTTTTTCAGCCTGTTGGGAAGAGAAACAAAGGGAATAAAACCCCAGGACGAACAGCAACGAAATGATTGTTCTCATAAAAGATGAGTATTTAAATTATAGCATTCAATTTAAAAAATCAGAAAGTACAAAGATAGATTCAGAAAAGAACGATTGGATGATTGTTTTGATTTATTTTGTCTAGTTGTTGAATTTATTTTTTTGTGTGGAAAGGATAGATTCAGCATTGATAGTAAAAAATGGAATAACGAAAAGATTGATACATTGGACATCATAAAAAGAATACAAATTCTTAGGTTTAAATGTTGAACAACGTATACCCGTATTTTTTAAAATTTTAATAATTTATACAACTATTCAACAGAATAATTAGGTTAATAAAAATAAAGCATTTATCTTTGGAACATAATTTAACTAAATATAGCAAGGTACTCAATGATATAAAAATCAGTCAAATATCAGCTGATAAAGTTGATCAAAGACCTGGTAATTCATTATTTTTTCTATTAATAGACAGAAGAAATAATACAGATACAGGCGTAACTTGATTGAATAGATGCAGCTAAATTGGAGGAATAATTGCAAACAGAATGTGGCAATATTGGTTTAATGCCTCATTCTAAGTAGAAAAGAAGACGATGCAAAAACAAGTTCAATTTTGTAATTTGTAAAAACATCCTTTCTTTCGGATGTAACCTTTATTAAGCAAAATAGATTGATTGCTTGTGGCTGAGTTCTATTGTATATACTTCTGTATTATAATGATTTATAATCTTACAAATATACATATTAAAAATGCAAATTTAATTAAGTTGTATATCCCAAGGGACAGTGAATTGGTTCAATATTACCGTACAAAAATGGAGAGTCGAATACTCCAGTTTTTGTAACAGGCCTACTAGTTCTATTTGGATTTGTTTCTCAGCTTAGAAAAAAAGAGAACAAACTCAGTTGAACATAGACTTGCGAGCGTTGTATAATAGCTCAGTCATATCGGAGAAATAAACACCCCTAATTGAAAATACCCATAGCCTTGTAAGTAACGGGTAAACCAAAAAGGGAATATCTGAATAAAGTAGTGGTATAAAAAAAAAGAATTATGAAAACTAAAATTTTAAAACTGATCTTATTAATTATTTTGATTACAGTCTTTCCTTCGTGTGAAAATGATAAAACGGAAGAGTTAAGTTCTTTAAAATGGACTGAGTTTACAACAGAAGGATTAACTGGTCAAATTTATGCTGTTGCATGCGATTCTTCTAAAAACATCTGGGTTGGCACTGATAACGGAGCATATATGTTTGACGGGAAAAGCTGGACTAATTATCGGAGTTTCGGTAATAATAGTCAGATAAAAGCAATAGCAACTGATGCCGACAATACTATCTGGTTTGGAACGAATGGAGCCGGTGTAGTCAAATACAAAAGTGGTAATTGGACCTACTATCAAAATGATCCAAAATTGTCTAATACCATTTCGAGTAACTTTATATATTCAATTGTAATAGATTCACAGGGTAATAAATGGATTGGAACAGATAACGGAGTGTGTAAATTTGATGGACAAAATTGGGTAAGCTATAAAGTTGGAAACGGCTTAGTTGAAAATCATGTTTATGCTATTGCAATTGAAAAATCCGGGACCAAATGGTTTGGAACCAATGGAGGTGCTTCGAGATTTGATGATGTCAGCTGGACTAGCTATACATACAATAAGGGTAACACAAATGGACTTGCCGGAAATGGAGTCACGGGCATTTCCATTGACAATGAGGGAAACCAATGGTTTGCAACATATGGTGGTTTGTCTAAATTGGACGGGCTAAATTGGACAACCTTTAAAACTCAAACAGATTGGTTGAAATCAGATTCTCCGGCTTTATCGACTGCTATAGATTCGAAAGGTCATAAATGGTTTGGCTCTAATGGTATGGGCATTTCTGAATTTGATGGAGTAAACTGGACAACGTATACAATGGCTAACAACACAGTTATCGGTCCGGTAAACGCAATAACCAGTGACACAAAGGGGAATTTGTGGTTTGGAACAAGTAATGGGTTGTTGGAATTGACAAAATGAGATTCCTCTAAATAAATAGTCAGCCACAAATACACTCTCCGGATTTATAGACAGGCAGATGTGCATTTATCATTCCCGAAAGCAATTGCAGATTGCGTCTGTATTCTCTTTTTCACTGTGCGACAGCAAGTGCCCCACAAATGGGCAAATGACGCTGGCATAATTTTTTAGTGGTAATGGTACACTTGGTTCAAAATGTATAACTACTTAAACAAAACACTAAAAATTGACTCTCACGTTTTGACTACATGATAAATCGTTTTGGCTACAATCGGTTATTAATTTCATACAACCAAAGTAAAGTAAACATAGATATTTCATGATCTATTTGCTAATCTACATGAGCTTTCATTTCTGTATTCCGGCAATTATTAATCACAAATCCTTAAATAAGCGATTGTATAAATTGAGCGTTGCATAAATAAGATGTTTATATTTATCATTTTCGCTTATCTACCGGAATAAGTAAAGAAAAGGCTTTTTCTATCATCTTATTATTACTTATTTTGTTCTTTTGAATGTCATAAAAAGTTTTTTCATATGGATACTAACCAATTTTTACTGGTTATAGGTATTGTTACCCTGACCATGATATTTTCCCAGTAAAAGCTGAATTTATAAACTGTAAAAAACATTACTGTGTCTGTTACAGACAAAACGCCATGCAACTGCAAGGTGTTTTTGTTTAATCATAAATATCTTTTCTGTGTCCCTGGACTATTACACACACAACTATTTAATTGTCAAACACATCATAGATATATCGGTAATTCCAGACACTTGTGCGGTAACAATCCCTACCTTTAAATTTCTTGCAGCCTTGAGGGCGTGGGTTGTCTGCAAGAGTGTAGTGCAGGCTTGTTTTATATGGGAGTTAAAAATTCGTTGATTTTGACCAACTCTTTTAGCGCCTGTTTTTTGAAGTGAACGCTGTAAGCCGATCTTATTTTTTATGTCGTTTGGCTTTGATCATTCTAAAAGCTTCTTCCATAAGAACACGTTGGCCATCATCTTCCTCCCTTGCCTGGTCGTAGAGGCATATATCTTCCTGTTTTTCTATTTTTTGAAGCTAGATGTCAAACTCTTTGGCGGGTAAAATCACAAATATTTTCTTGCTATTGGCATCTTTTATGTACTGTGGATGTAAGGTAATCATACGTAAATTATTTTGTGGGTTGTGGATTCTGGTCAAAGAGAGTCTGAAATTTATTATGCTTTGAAAATGCTATTTTTGATTTCAGGAATGATTGAACTGATCGCATACTCATGTTAATCCGGTAAAAACAGCGATCGAAAGAAAGGGTTTCAGAATTGAGTTGATCAGTAAAACGGGTAAAGATACTTCGTATGCTTTAAGGTTTTGCAAATAATTGTGTTTACAATACCCTATATGAGAGAAAACGGTGCATATTTAGTGAGGGCTTCACTTAAAGTGAAACCCTCACTTGCAGTTTTAAAGTACATTTCAACCCCCAATCAGAAACATACGGTTAGGTAATTATGATTTTAAAATCTGTATTTTTGCAGGGTTAATCAGCCTATGAAAATTATGAAATTCACTACCTTCCACATACTTATTATTTTGTTACTTTTACATTGCGCATTATCAGCGCAGACTGTTTTCCCGTTTCAAAATACAGCACTCCCGGATAACGAACGACTCGACAACCTGCTATCGTTGATGACCATCGACGAAAAGGTAAATGCCCTGTCGACCAACCTGGGTGTACCACGCCTGGGGATTCGAAATACAGGTCAGTCAGAAGGTCTCCACGGCATGGCACTGGGAGGTCCAGCCAATTGGGGAGATTTTACTACCAAAGTAAATCCTAAAACATATCCGACTACCATATTTCCTCAATCGTACGGACTGGGTGAAACCTGGGATCCTGAACTACTGCAAAAGGTGGCGGATATCGAAGCTACAGAGATCCGTTTTTACACTCAAAACCCCAACCTGAATAAGGGAGGGATGGTGATGCGTGCACCAAATGCCGACCTGGCCCGTGACCCGCGTTGGGGACGTACCGAAGAAAGTTATGGCGAAGATGCCTTCCTGGGTTCCCAGCTTACTGTTGCTTTTATAAAGGGATTGCAGGGCAATGATCCGAGATACTGGAAATCGGCATCACTCATGAAACATTTTATGGCCAACAGCAACGAGGATGGTCGGGATTCTTCTTCTTCCAACTTCGATGAACGGCTGTTCAGGGAATATTATTCTTTTCCATTCTATAAAGGAATTACTGAAGGCGGATCGCGTGCCTTTATGGCCTCCTACAATTCATGGAACGGCATTCCCATGACTATCCACCCGATACTTAAAACCATTGCCCGTGATGAATGGGGCAATAACGGCATTATTTGTACCGATGGAGGAGCCCTGAAATTATTGGTCTATTCACATAAGGCTTTCCCCACACTGACCGAAGGTGCGGCTGCAGTGGTCAAAGCAACGGTCGGACAGTTTCTGGATGATTTCAAACCTTCTGTTTACGAAGCATTAAAAAAAGGATTACTTACCGAAAAGGACATTGATACGGCCATAAGGGGTAACTTTTACGTGGCACTACGTCTGGGGTTGTTGGATGCAGATCAGACAATGATTCCGTATACGAATATCGGGGTGACCGATACCGTATCCTCATGGTTAAAACCCGAAACCCGGGCTTTTGTAAGAACGGTAACATCGAAGTCGGTGGTGCTGCTGAAGAATTCAACGAATTTATTGCCTTTACATATCTCAAAAATTAAATCAATCGCCGTTATCGGACCCCGTGCGAATGAAGTACTCCTCGACTGGTACAGTGGAACACCTCCTTATGCAGTTACAATTTTACAGGGTATTAAAAATGCAGTGGGGAAAGAAGTGGAAGTTTTTTATGCAGCGTCCGATGCCATGGATCAGGCAACCGGTGCTGCCCGGAAAGCGGATGTGGCAATCGTATGTGTGGGAAACCACCCCTACGGAACAGATCCCAAATGGATGGTTTCGCCCGTTCCCAGCGATGGCCGTGAAGGTATCGACCGCAAATCCATCACCCTGGAACAGGAAGACCTGGTGAAAGTGGTCACACAGGCCAATCCGAAAACCATTATGGTGCTTGTCAGTAATTTCCCGTATGCCATCAACTGGTCGCAGGAAAACGTACCGGCTATTCTACATGTGACCAACAACAGTCAGGAGCTGGGGAATGGACTGGCCGATGTGATCTTCGGGAAGGTAAACCCGGCAGGACGTACCACCCAGACCTGGGTAAAAAGCATTACCGACCTTCCCCCCATGATGGATTATGATATCCGCCACGGACGTACCTACCAGTATTTCAAAGGGAAACCCATTTACCCTTTTGGATTCGGGTTAAGCTATACAACCTTTTCCTATTCTGGACTTATAACTTCCAGTCCAGCGCTCAGGGATTCCATGATGATTTCAGTCGATGTAAAGAATACGGGTAATCGGGATGGAGAAGAAGTGGTTCAACTGTATGTATCGTATCCGGATTCGAAAGTGGAACGCCCGATCAAACAATTAAAAGGATTTAAACGGGTATTTATACCTGCCGGAAAAACCGTAACGGTGGATATTCCGTTGAAAGCGCAGGACCTAGCCTACTGGAATGTCGAAAAACATGCTTTTATCGTTGAAAAGGGGAACGTGAAGTTGATGGTGGGGAGTTCATCGGAGGATATAAGACTAAAACAAACCCTAAGAACCCCTAACCGCTAAAGGGGGACAAGAAAAGAAAGATTTAGGGTTGTTTCAATCTAAGGAAAAGGAATTAAAATAAGAAAATCAAATCAAAGATAATATAAACACAATCAATTAAAAACTGTACTAATTTAATCCCCAGCAATTTATCCCGATCTATCAGGAGGGGTTAGGGGTTGTTTTAGGGGTTCTTCTACATTATGAAAAAATACATTATTCCCGCTATGTTGCTGATTGGTTGCCTGAGTATGCAACCTGTATCCGGGCAACAGAAAAGGCTCCTGGGTGACCCAGTGGATATGAGCCTTGACTTTAAGGATTTTCACAATACCTTTTTCTTTGCCGATAAACTGGCATCGTTCGATCCGGCAACTGCAAAAGGGAAGATTAGTTGGAAACGCAGTTCGTTGTATACGCGTCAGGCTTTTGATGTGAATACTATCCTGCCACAGGATTTATTAATGCTTGACTTTCCCGGTCCGGCCTATCAACAAAATCCTGAACTGAGTTTTAAGGTGGACTTTATTACTCCAAGGACATTGCGCATCCGTATGCTGACTACCCCGGTAGAACCAAAACCGTTTGATTCGCCTATGCTGGTCAAGGAACCGGGCAAAGATACTTCGTGGAAATATGCGAAAACAGCTGCCGGATACAGCTACACCAGTGCCTATGGAAAATTGCTGATAGAAGAAAACCCGTTCCGTATCGTATTGATGGATGGCAAAGGGAACCGGCTTACCGATACCTGGCGATGGGCAGACAATGATTCGTCGCAGGTAAAAATACTGCCTTTCAACTTTATCAAAAAAGGAGTGGATAACAGCCGTGAGATCAATCCGGTATTTTCATTATCGCCCAACGAAAAGATATTCGGCTGCGGGGAATCATTTACCAAACTGGATAAACGCGGACAAAAAGTCAACCTGTTTGTAACTGACCCACAGGGACCTGAAACCGATCAGATGTACAAACCGATACCTTTCTTTATGAGTAACCGCGGGTACGGAATGTTTATGCATACTTCCGCACCAGTGACCTGTGACTTTGGAAATACCTACGTAGGGGCCAATAAACTCTTTATGGGCGACGAGGCTCTGGATTTATTTGTTTTCGTGGGTGATCCGAAAGATATCCTGAACGAATATACCGAAATCACCGGTAAAGCTCCCATGCCTCCGCTCTGGTCTTTTGGTACCTGGATGAGCCGTATCACGTATTTCGAACAAAAAGAAGGGTATGAAGTGGCTGCGAAATTACGCGAAAATAAAATACCCGCTGATGTGATACACTTCGATACCGGATGGTTTGAAACCGACTGGCAATGCGATTATAAATTCTCACCTTCCCGGTTCAGTGATCCGCAAAAGATGATCAATGATCTGAAGAAGGAAGGTTTCCATATCTCACTCTGGCAACTGACTTATTTCACTCCGAAGAATAAATTCTTCCCTGAAATCATCGACAAGAACCTTGAAATTAAAAACAGCAAAGGCGAAATGCCTTATGAAGATGCCGTGCTCGACTTCTCAAATCCGGTAACTGTAAAATGGTATCAGGATAAACTGGCAGGAATGTTGAAAATGGGAGTTGGTGCTATCAAAGTCGATTTTGGTGAAGCTGCTCCATTAGAAGGAATTTATGCTTCCGGACGTGGTGGATGGTACGAACACAATTTATATCCGTTGCGCTATAACAAGGCGGTGGCAGAAGTTACCAAACAAACCACCGGGGATAATATTATCTGGGCACGCAGTGCGTGGGCAGGCAGTCAACGTTATCCATTACATTGGGGTGGCGATGCAGCCAACAAAGATGTTGCCATGGAGTCGGAATTACGGGGCGGATTGTCATTTGGATTGAGTGGTTTCTCGTTCTGGAGCCATGACATAGGCGGGTTTGTGAAACAATCGCCCGAAAGCCTGTATCGCCGTTGGTTACCGTTTGGATTCCTGACATCCCACAGCCGTGCACATGGGGCACCTCCCAAGGAACCCTGGTTATACAATGAAAGTTTCGTAAAAGCTTTCCGCGAATCGGCTGAATTGAAATATAAACTGATGCCGTATGTCTATGCTCAGGCTAAAGAATGTACTGAAAAAGGGTTGCCAATGGTACGCGCTTTATTTGTAGAATTTCCTGAAGATCCAGGTGCATGGACGGTGGATGATGCCTACCTGTTCGGTTCGGATATCTACGTAGCACCATTAATGGAAAATACCAAAAGCCGTCAGGTATACCTGCCCGGGGGTAAATGGATCGATTACCAGACCGGTAAAACTTATAATAAGGGCTGGAACCTGATAGAAACAGCAGAGATACCCTGTGTAATCCTGATACGTGATGGAGCGGTCATTCCTCATGCTAAACTGGCACAGTCCACAGATAAGATCGACTGGTCGAACATAGAACTAAAAGTGTATGGCGATCAACCGGTATTTAAAGGATTGGTATGTCTTCCTGTTGATAATAAACTGGTGGAAGTAACTATTACAAAAAAAGGATCTGCTTATCAGGTTGAAAAAGGAGTTCTTGCCGGAGTGAAGTATCAGGTGAAATAATAATTGATTTAGGGGTGCGACTCCGGGTTATGCCATATAGTCAGCACCTCTAATTAAAACCTGCACTATGACACGTAAACCCGGAGTGGTGATAAATGGCAATGCCACTTTAAAATGTAGAAATTAAACAGGCCTCTCAACTTTAGCAACTAAATAATCAGGAGATTTATAGCTAATTATTTAAAATGAAATTTGATATTTAAATGAAAACAAGTAAGATTAAAAGTATAGTATTCATTGCAATTTCTTTCTTTTTTTGCTTCGTAATGGAAGCTCAGAAATTGTATGTTGGAGCTAACTATCATCCACATGATGATAAAAATATTGAAAAAATAAAAAGTGACATTCAGTTAATGAAGGCCGCCGGGTTTACTTCAGTTCGCATGGGGCATTTGGCCTGGGACAGCTACGAACCATCTGAAGGGAATTTTAACTTCGAGTGGTTTGATAAGGTAATGGATCTGATGAACGAGGCGGGAATAAAAGTAGTTCTGGATATAGCTGTACGGCCTGCTCCCATGTGGTTGCACCATAAATACCCATCAATAGATGTGGTAGATAAAAACGGGGATGTACAATATCCGAACCATCGTTATATGGAAGATATCGGTGATCCAATGTATCAACAATACGCCCTGCGTTATACTGATGCCATTACAAAACGGTATGGAAAGCATCCGGCTTTGTTGGCTTTCGGTGTCGATAATGAGTCCGGTGACGGTCCGATTTCTTATTCTGAAACAGTAAAACAAAGGTTCATCGGTTGGCTAAAGAATAAATATTCCAACCTTGACAATTTAAACACAGCGTGGGCCACACAACGCTGGTCAAGAAGATTTAATCAGTTTGAAGAAATAGGACTTCCTGTTACAGCTTACACCAACGATGTACCTGAAAGGATGCTTGATTTCAGAGGTTTTGTTTCAGATGAGGTCAATCAGTTCCTTTTAAAAATAATTGAAAAGGTAAATACAAATGCACCGAATGCTTTAGTTAATACAAATGCCTGGTTTTACAGTCCGCTGAAATATTTTGATTATTCCGAGATTGCTTATTCAGGTAAAATGACCCGTGAGGGTTGCGGGTTCTATCCCGGGAATTCATTAACAACCAATTGGGGTGTAATGAATTCCTTGTTCGGGATCTCACGGATTCAGTTTGAAAGTACAAACCCCTTTTGGTGCAGCGAATTTACCACCATGACAGCAGTACCGAATTCGATCCGTAAGTCGGCATATGCCACGTTGATGTATGGCAACCAGATGGTTTGCGGATGGACCTGGCAAAGTATGCACTCCGGAGAAGAACAATATCTGGAAGGGATGCTCGATTGGGACGGAATACCCAACCGCAAGTACGATGAATACAAGAAAATTGCAACCGAGTTTAAAAAAATAGGTAAATATTTTCCGTATAAAGTTCAGTCAGAAGTGGGCTTGGCTTTTTCTTTTCCAAGCCAGATAGCCAGCAGTTCTTTCCCTGAACAGGAGGAAAATCAACTACAGGCTTGCTTTAATTTGTTTTACTACCGGAATATGGATGCGCGGGTGGTAGAGATTAGTAAAAGTCCTATGAACTTCAAACTATTGATTGTTCCCGGAGTAACTGTCATGGATGAAACAACGTCCACTAAAATTCGTGATTTTGTAAAAAATGGAGGAACGGTTATCATGACAAGCAACTCGGCAGTAATTGATGAAACCGGAAAAGTATTTGCATCAACTCACCCGGGTCGTTTGAGCGATGTATTTGGAATACGGGTGGCAGGTTTCGAAGAAACAGAGACCTACAATGAAATATCCCGTAAGGCATACAAAGGAAAAAAACTTGAGTTTACCTATAAAGGAAAAGGCATTGATACCGAGTCGACAAGGTTTGACGTCATTGAACCAAAAGGAGCAGAAGTTATCGGAAGCATAACCAGTTTAGATAAAGATTATCCAATAATGACTTCGAACAACTATGGGAAAGGCAGGGCCATTTATGTTGGTCTGCCGGCTGATGGAAATATACTAAATCCATTGCTTGATGAACTTATTGACCGGTTAAAAATAAAAAAAGGACCGGAAGTTCCGTCGGGAATAATGGCACGTCAGATTGATAAGAACCACTTCTTATACCTGAATGTAAGTAGTGAAACAAAATTGATACAAATGAAAGGAAAATCCAGGAGTTTACTATTTGATAAAAATTACAACGGTAGTTTCACAATTACCCCTTTTGAACCGGAATTTATTGAAATAAAACAATAAATGCCCCAGTTAAGAAAAATATAGAATGGGTATCTTGACTGTTTTATAAGAATGATTATAATAAAAAAAACATTTTTTATTATAATAGGTTTTAATTAAATGTACATACAATCATATTTTATTCAATCAAAAGAGGAAAACTTTTTACTCTAAATTTTGGGGTATATCAATTTGGATGATTCAACAAGTAATGCGTGCTAGTAAGTTTAAGGTGAAAAAATAATAATAACGAAGTGACTGGAGGTCAGGCATATATTTTGAGGTAGCAATATACGGATTCACGAGTAAAAGTAAATCCAACGATAATTCCGAATGATAATGTGGTAGTAATTAAAATAAGAGAAAAATTGGATAATAAATTGACTCATTGTTAATGGGAAACTTAAAAAAATATCTCAATTGATACTTATAAGTATATGCCAAACATAACGAACTTTGAATGTATAATTATGAATAAATGGTTTAAAAGATTGCTTCCAATTTGTAGTTTATCATTTTTTCTGTTGTTGAACCTTGTCGATGCGCAAGCTGAAGGTTTGCAACAAATATCTCCATCAAGAAGAACAAAAGATAATTTTGATTCTTCCTGGTTATTTCACAAAGGCGACATTGCTATTAAGCGTGCTGTGAAAGTGTGTGGTTATGGCGGCTTAACAGATGTAAATGTGAAAGTTGAAAAAAATAAAGAAGCGATCATTGCTTATACCGATGTCGATAAAGCAGATACGCTCAAACCCGAAGACTGGAAGGAGGTAAACCTTCCGCACGATTGGTGCATAGAAGGATCTTTTGTTAATGATAATTCAATCGGTAGTTCCCCTGCTGTCAGCGGATATTTACCAGGGGGTATTGGGTTTTATAGAAAAGAATTTGAAATACCGGAAACAGACAAAGGGAAAAAAATATCCATTGAATTTGACGGAATTTTCAGAAATAGTACCGTTTGGGTAAATGGTCAGCTCATAGGTAGCCATCAAAGTGGCTACACACCTTCAAACTATGATTTATTAGATGATTTACGTTATGGTAAAGAAGGTAAAAATGTTATTCTTGTAAAGGTTGATGCTAGTGAATACGAAGGTTGGTGGTATGAAGGATGTGGGATTTATAGACATGTATGGCTCACTAAAACCGATAAACTCCATGTTGACCGGTTTGGTACGTATGTCACCACACCTTCTGTTTCGACGGAAGAAGCTGATGTAAACGTAAAAACCACCATTAAAAACGAATATAAAATAGTTAAAAATATCACGCTCATCTCTAAGATTGTCAATAATAAAGGAGCAGTTCTTGATATAAAAACTACCTCTCATGTAATTGATCCTTTTAGCTCAACTGAAATATTACAAAAAGGAGCAATTCAAAAACCTTTGCTTTGGTCACCAGAGACTCCAACTCTTTACAAAGTCCTGACCGAAGTTTCTGAAAACGGGAAAGTTATCGATAATTACGAAACCACTTTTGGTATTAGGACAATTGAGTTCAACCGCAACGGATTCTTTCTTAATGGCAAACTGTATCCGGTGAAAGGCACTTGCAATCATCAGGATTTTGCGGGGATTGGAGTTGCCCTTCCCGATAAAATAAATGAATACAAATTAAAGCTGCTCAAAGATATGGGTAGCAATGCCTATCGTTGTTCCCATCATCCTCCCACGCCTGAACTGCTTGATATGTGCGATCGAATGGGTCTGCTTGTACTGGATGAAAACCGTATGTTGTCAAGCACTGAAGAAGGGATTAAGGATTTGACAGCCATGTTGTACAGGGATCGGAACCATCCTTCAATTTTTATGTGGAGCATGGAAAATGAAGAATGGATTCAAGGAACAGTAACCGGAACCAGGATACTTAAAACAATGGTTGAAACCACCCACAGAATTGATCCCACCCGCCCTGTGACTGCCGCGATGAATCATGGGCGAAACGAAGGCGGGTATAGTGATGTCCTGGATGTAGTGGGATATAATTACGGCGACAAAGGATTGGCATATGTGAAAGACCATGAAAAATATCCTCAACGAATCGAGTTTTGTACCGAAACAACCAGTTTCATTTCAACTCGCGGAGAATATCAGAACGATTGGGGAAAAGGCTATGTTTCAAACCTTGGATTATGGCAACCCAAATGGGGTCCATTACCCGGCGAAGACTGGGCGGATATTGTCAGGTACCCATACCTTGGTGGCTTATTTGTTTGGACAGGTTTTGACTACCGCGGAGAGCCTACTCCATATCAATGGCCGTGCGTTACATCGCATTTCGGGTTTATGGATATATGTGGTTTCCCCAAAGATGGGTATTATGCCTACAAAGCAGCATGGACAAACGAACCGGTGGTGCATATTTTCCCGCATTGGAACTGGCCCGGTAAAGAAGGAGATAGCATCAAAGTGCATTGCTACACTAACTGTGATGAGGTTGAGTTGTTCCTCAAGGGGAAAAGCTTAGGAAAGCAGAAAGCAATCCCCTATACCAAATTGATTTGGCCACTTATATATAAACCTGGTAAGCTCGAAGCGCGGGGTTACAAAGGCGGAAAGCTGATAACTAAAGATGTTGTAGAAACTACCACAGCACCTGCGCAAATAGCTTTGAGTAGCGATTGCAGTACACTTAAAGCTGATGGATGCGATGTGGCTGTTATCAGGGTGGCCATTAAGGATGCCAAAAAAAGGGTTGTTCCAACGGCCAATAATCTAGTGAAATTTTCACTTGAAGGACCTGGTCGAATAATTGGTACAGGAAACGGAAACCCAAGCAGCCATGAACCGGATAAGGCAAGCCAACGTATGGCCTTCAACGGATATTGTCTGGTTCTTATTCAAACCAACAAACAAGCTGGAGTGATTAAATTTAAGGCAACTTCCGAAACATTAGAAGGGGATATTGTTTTGATTAAAACAGAATGAGCTTTTCGGTAGCAGTTAAAATGAAATAAATAATAATAATATAAAATAGTATGATTAAGAATTTTTTTTGCGGAATCATTCTTTCCGTGATTTCCATTGGTTTTAGTAATGCTCAGACAAAAGCACCTGCATCTTTTGGTCCGGTTCCAGGTGAAAATCAGATGCGTTGGCAGGATATGGAGTCATATGCTTTTGTTCATTTCTCATTGAATACCTACACAGACCAGTCTTGGGGATTTGGGAATGAAGATATCAACCTGTTTAATCCAAAAGAACTGGATTGTCGCCAATGGGCCCGTATTTGTAAAGATGCGGGAATGAAAGGAATCATAATTACTGCGAAGCATCACTGCGGTTTTTGTCTCTGGCCATCCAACTATACCGGGTATTCAGTAAAAAATGCTCCCTGGAAAAAAGGTAAGGGGGATGTAGTCCGCGAAATGGCTGATGCCTGTGAAGAATACGGCTTGAAATTGGGAATCTATTTGTCGCCCTGGGACAGGAACAGTCCAGATTATGGAAAACCAGAATACATTACTTACTTTCGAAATCAGCTCACCGAGCTCCTCACCAACTACGGTCCAATTTTCGAAGTGTGGTTCGACGGGGCCAACGGGGGAGACGGATATTATGGCGGAGCGAATGAAATACGTAAAATCGACCGTACAACCTATTATGACTGGAAGAATACGTATGCACTGATCCACAAATTACAGCCTAAATGCGTGATTTGGAATGATGGGGGCGAAAGAGGCGATCTGCGTTGGGTCGGCACCGAAGAAGGTAATGTTGGTGAAACAAACTGGAGTTTGTTGAACGGCAAAGGTGAAGTATCCTGGAATATGTTGCATTTCGGTCTTGAAACCGGCGATTCGTGGGTCCCTGCGGAAGTAAATACATCCATTCGTCCAGAGTGGTTTTATCATCCGAACGAAGATAGTAAAGTAAAAACGGTTCCTCAATTAATGGATCTTTACTATAACTCTATCGGACGCAACGGTTCCTTATTGCTGAACTTCCCGATAATGCCCAATGGCTTAATTCATTCAAACGACGAAAAAACTGCAATAGAATTTGGCAAGGCAGTGAAAGAATCGTTTACCGTTAACCTTGCCGAAAAAACAAAAGTGAAGGCTTCAAATGTCCGGGGAAACTCAAAGGCTTTTGGAGCAGAAAGAGCAATTGATGGTAATAATGAAACATATTGGGCTACAGATGATAACGTTACAAAAACCTCTTTGACGGTGGATTTAGGCAAACCAACCTTATTCAACCGTTTCCTGGTACAGGAATATGTACGTTTGGGACAGCGCGTGACCGACTTTACTGTTGAGGCTCTTGTCGATGGAAAATGGGAAGAAGTGGCAAAAGCAACGACAATCGGATATAAACGTATCCTTCGTTTTCCTGCTGTCCAGGCAACACAAGTTCGTTTTACTATTACCGGTTCAAAAAGTTGCCCTGTCATATCCAATATCGGAATTTATAATGCACCGGTATTCCTGAACTTGCCCTCTTTTGCCAGAAACCAAACCGGTGAAATAACTATCTCAACAGATGATATAGGACCAGTCTTTTACTACACATTAGATGGTAGCGAGCCGACCCTGAATTCAAATAAATATTCCGGTCCTGTTCAAACAGATGGAAAAGCAGAAGTAAAGGCTATCGCTTACGACCCTTCTTCGAGTAAAAAAAGTCCGGTGGGTCATGAAAAATTCGACATTTGCAGGAGAGACTGGAAAATAATCAGTAGAGGAGATGAAAAAGCCTATACAATTTTAGATGGAAACTCATTGACGGTATGGCATCAAAGTGAAGATAAAAAAATACCTGTCGACCTGATCATCGATTTAGGTAATGACTATAACCTGTGCGGATTCAAATACCTTCCGGATCAGAATAAATGGAGCTCGGGCATCATCTCCAACTACCGGTTCTATGTTTCTTCTGACAACAAAGAATGGAAATTGGTGAGCGAGGGTGAATTCTCCAACATCAAGAATAACCCGGTGTGGCAAATCAAGAAGTTTGCATCCGAAAAAGCCCGTTTTATAAAGTTTAGTGCGTTGAAAAACACTTCGGGGGATGATGTAGCAGGGTATGCCGAAATAGATATAATAACAAATTGATTTATATTTTCGGATTGTTCTGAGGAAACACCTACTGATCAAAAAAGGAAACTGATAAATTGAATTTATAAGATCGATAAATAAAACTAAGAATATAATTTAAATTAGAACAAATGAAAACAAAACACTTTATTGCCATTCTTGGAAGTCTGCTTATAGGCAGTATAACGGCACAAAACAACCCGATCAATAAACCCAATTTATCTGAACGGGTTATCAGTGCTGATTTCAATAAAGTAAAAGGCAACCTGAATACCATGTTTAACGAGTGTGTCGGAGCCGGACGGGCTAATGAAGGGTTACGGGCAGACTGGCAACAACAACTTGCCTATGTAAAGAAAGAATGCGGTTTTAAATACATTCGGATGCATGGCCTGTTAAGCGATGACATGGCCGTGTACAGGGAAGACAATCATGGAAATCCAGAATATAATTACCAGTACATCGATCCTCTATTTGATTTTCTGATCAGCATCGGCATCAAGCCTTTTGTGGAACTTGGATTTATGCCATCAGCACTGGCAAGCGGTAACCAGACTATCTTCTGGTGGAAGGGGAACGTTACACCACCCAAAGACTATAAAAAGTGGGAAGATTTCATTCGCACCCTTACTGAACATTTCACTGAACGCTATGGTACTGACGAAGTAAAAACATGGTATTTCGAGGTATGGAATGAACCTAATTTATCACCGGGTTTCTGGACTGGTACTCAGGCGGAATATTTTAAACTTTATCAGTATTCGGTGAAAGCAATTAAAAGTGTAAATCCGAACTATAAGGTAGGCGGGCCGGCAACAGCAGGAGCAGCCTGGGTACCTGAAATGATTAGTTTTTGCACAAAAAATAATCTTCCCCTTGACTTTATCAGCACCCATTCTTATGGTGTAAATCAAGGATTCCTTGATGAATACGGAAATTCCGGCACTGTGTTGAGCAAAAATCCGATGGCAGTCAGTGGGGATGTTTTAAATTCCCGGAAACAAATATCCGACTCTTCTATGCCAAACTTAGAGCTACATTACACCGAATGGAGTTCTTCGTACACACCATCCGATCCGATCCACGACAGCTATCACGAGGCAGCCTATATTTTACAAAAGATCAAGCAGGTTGGCAATGCAGCCAATTCAATGTCATATTGGGTATTTACCGATATATTCGAAGAAGCGGGACCTCGCTTTACACCTTTTCACGGAGGATTTGGATTATTGAATACACAGGGCATCAACAAACCGGCTTTTTACTCGTATCAGTTTATGAATAAACTTGGGAATAAAGAACTGACAAATGTCGATTCCACTTCCTGGATCTGTAAAGACGATAAAGGAAATGTTCAGGTTCTGTTATGGGATTTTACTAATACCCTCCCCGGGGATTCGGTAAACAATCAGGTGTACTACTCCCGCGATTTGCCGGCGGAATCAAAAGGGAAAGTCTTGGTAAACATTTCAAAGGTTCCCAAAGGAACATACACCCTTGAGATATACAAAGTGGGTTATCATGCAAACGATGCCTATTCCACTTACCTGTCGATGAATAAACCCCATCAGCTGACTAGACAACAGGTCATGCAGATAAAGAAACAAAATAACGGTTCACCGGTTTCCAGTGAGAAGGTACAGGTAAAGGCGGACGGAACATTTACGAAAGAGCTTGATCTGAGGGAGAATGATGTGTATTTTTTAAATCTGTTGAAGAGATAAAGAAAGAGATTAAAGAAAAGATTGTCCACAGATTACACGGATTTGCACAGATTAAATTTTTAATGATAAAAATCAAGAAAGAATTTGTTCAAAGATTACACGGATTTGCACAGATTAATTTAAAATATTAAGAAAGAATTTGTCCACAGATTACTCGGATTTACACAGATTAATTTATTTATAAAAGAAAATAAGAAAGAGATTGTTCACAGATTGCTCTGATTTACATAGATTATTAATTTATAAGATTTTCCGGATTATATCCCGGATATTCATTTTGATTTATATTTAATAATTACAATTGAATCTGACAAAACAGACTATGTTAAAAATGAAAAGAACTATTATAATTACATTGCTCATTCAATTTTGTTTTATAACTCACGCACAGTATCAGACAAATACCAATAAAAAAGGAGATGGCTATTTCATGAATCCGATATTTGCAGGCGATTACCCGGATCCCAGTATCTTGCGTGATGGCAAGGATTACTACATCGTTCATTCCTCATTCGAATACTATCCCGGCTTGTTAATCTGGCAATCAAAAGATCTGATCAATTGGACACCTGTAACAAGCGCCTTGCATAAATATATCGGTTCTGCATGGGCTCCTGATTTAGTGAAATATAAAAGTAAATATTATATTTATTTCCCCGCTAATGATAAGAACTATGTTGTATATGCCGGTTCAATTCACGGTCCCTGGAGTGACCCAATAAAATTAAAAGTTGTTGGTATTGACCCTGGTCATTTTACAGATGAAAATGGTAAACGTTATTTATATTTTAGCAGTGGCAGTTATGTTCCGTTATCTGATGATGGGCTATCCGTTGCAGGAGAACTTAAACATACCTATAATGGCTGGCCGATTCCCCGCAGTTGGTCTATTGAGCTTTTCGCACTGGAAGGTCCAAAAATTGTAAAACATGGCGATTATTATTATCTGACCGTTGCCGAAGGTGGAACTGCAGGTCCTGCCACCAGTCATATGGTCATTTCTGCACGCTCAAAATCACCTTTTGGTCCGTGGGAAAATTCACCTTTCAATCCGATTGTAAAAACCCAAAGCAGTTCTGAAAGATGGTGGTCGAAAGGTCATGGTACTTTATTTGAAGATACAAAAGGAAGTTGGTGGTTGTTGTTTCACGGATATGAAAACGGACACTATAACATGGGTCGTCAAACACTTCTTCAACCTGTGGAATGGACGAAGGACGGGTGGTATAAAACACCCGCTGATGTCAAAACAGAGGAGCCTGTCAAACGACCAACGGGAGTTGTTTCACAAGTTGTATTTTCTTTAAATGATGACTTTAGCGGAAAGGTATTAAACCAGCAATGGAAATTCTTTCAGGAATACGATACAACACGGTTCCAATTTGTTGATAAGTCATTAGCTATTAAAGGAAAAGGGAATTCCGTTGGAAATTGTTCCCCATTGTTATGTATTGCTTCGGATCATTCCTATACAGCTGAAGTAGAGATGGATATTGAAGGAAATGCTGTTGGGGGATTAATCCTCTTTTATAACAATAGTTATTATTCGGGGATTTTAGCGGATAGCGTAAATATTCTGGCTAATCTTCGTGGATGGCAATTCCCGACTGAGAAAAATGTGATTAAAAAACATGTCTTCCTCAAACTCAAAAATATTGAAAGTACTGTAGATATGTTTTATAGTACAGATAGCGTGAATTGGAACAAAATTGAAAGTTCGGTTGAAGTCTCTTCGTTGAATCATAACTCATTGAGCGGATTTCTAAGCGTAAGAATCGGTCTTTGTTCCATTGGGAAAGGGAGTGTGAAGTTTAAAAACTTCAAATATAAACCCATAAAATAAACTGTGAGTCATTAGAAAATAGTTTTTAATTTATAGAGTCTTAAGTAATTAATAATTACCGGGACAATTCATATCCGGTTTTTTCAAATTCGCAATTAAAACACTAAAGGTTCGCGATTACCTAATTTTACAGATAATAATCAAAAATGATAAAGAAGTCTTTACTTGCTCTAATGCTTATTTTCACTGTGCTTCCAACTTTTGCACAGAATAATGCACAGCGTTTTTTCCCTAAAAACGAATTAATGCCCATGGGTATTTATTATTACCCGGAACATTGGAATCCAACCGAATGGGACCGGGATATAAAACGTATCTCGGAGCTTGGTTTTGAATTTATCCACATTGCTGAATTTGCCTGGATGGATCTGGAACCGGAAGAAGGAAAATACGATTTTGTCTGGCTGGACGAAGTGGTGAATCTGGCAGCTAAGTACAACCTGAAAGTAATACTGGGAACACCTACGGCTATTATGCCGGTATGGATGGGCATTAAGTATCCGGAAGTTTATCTGTTGGATGCAGGTTACCAGCGCGGCGAACATGGCACCCGTGCCCAGGAATCCATTTCAAATAAAGATTACCGGCGTTTATCGATAAACATCATTACCGAACTGGGAAAAAGGTATGGTAAGAATCAAACTGTCTGGGGATGGCAACTCGACAATGAACCGGAAGCCAAATCCGATTATAGTCCGGCAGCACAAGAGGCATTCAGGAAATGGCTGCTGAAGAAATATGTGCGTATTACCAATTTAAATTCAGCGTGGGGAACACCTTTCTGGAGTCAGACCTACAGTAGTTTTGATCAGATTAAAACCGTCAATACAGCTTTAGTGGGTTGGTGGGGAGCAAATCCACATGCCATTCTTGATTTCAAACGGTTCACTTCGGATACGCAGGCAGCCTTTCTGGATGTACAGGCTGAAACATTGCGTCCGCTGATATCAACAAAACAGTTTATTACGACCAATTATTTAGGATGGAGTCCTCAGGAAGACATTCGCAAGGCTGAAAAGTTGGATTTCCCTTCGTACACCATTTACCCGAATGGGGGAACTGCCAACCTGGGAGAGAATGGCTTCCGGATAGGAGATAACCGAGCCATGTCGTTTGCTCCCGATTTTCAACGCTCATTCCGTGGAGTGACCGGGGTAATGGAATTGCAGCCCGGACAGGTAAACTGGGGCAATCCGAATTCGTTATTAATGCCCGGTACTTTGCGTATGTGGTTGTACCATTCGTTTGCTTCGGGATGCTCGTTTGCCTGTTCGTACCGCTATCGCCAGATCAATTACGGTGCCGAACAATACCATGGTGGGATAATGAAACTTGATGGAGTGACTCTTTCGCAAGGCGGAAAGGATTATGAACAAACCATGAAAGAAATGAAGGAACTTCGTAAAGAATACGATCCAAAAGCAGTGTACCCGGCTAAACTGGCAGCACGCAAAACAGCCCTGCTTTGGAACTATGATAATTTCTGGAGTCTGGAACGGCAAAAACAAACCAATGAGTGGGATACCCGGCGTTTCTTCCAGAACTACCTCGAGATAGCCAAATCATTCGGCGCCCCGACAGATATTATTTATGAAAATGACGATCTTTCTTCGTATAAAGTAGTCATTGCACCGGCCTATGAAATGGTCGATTCGGCATTGATTCAGAAATGGATGAATTATGTAAAACAGGGCGGTAACCTGGTATTGACCCTGCGTACCGGAGTAAAAAACCGCTGGGGGCATCTCTTCCATTCGGGATGGGCAGGCCCCATATACCCGCTTATCAATGCTACGATCAGTGATTTTGATCAGTTATTACCATCAATGAAAGGAAATATTGATTCAAAATCAAAAACCTATACCTGGAACATGTGGGCGGATTTAATTACTGCCAACAAACCCGAAAATGAAACGGCCCATTATACCGATCAGTTTTATAAAGGAAAAGCTGCTGTGGTGAAAAATAGAATTGGGAAAGGGACAGTGACTTATATTGGAGTGAGTACCGGTGACGGACAACTCGAACGGGATGTGTTACAACAGGTCTATAGGCAAGCCGGGGCAACGACCGAGAATTATCCGGAGGGTGTATATGTACAATATACTAAGGGATTCTGGGTAGCCGTGAATTATACTTCAAAAGAGTATACCCTGGATTTACCTGCAAATGCGAAAGTTATTACGGGTAAAAAAACACTGAAATCGCCCAGTGTCACTGTATGGAAAGAGTAATTGTCCTAAAGCAGATACTTTCAAAGGATAAATTAACTACCGTGGTCACAACAGAAAAATTTAATCAATTAATTTCTGTGATTTATTGATTAACTGTTGTTAGTTAATTTGATTCATGAAAATGAGAAATTAGGGAAAAATAAACTACTAGCCTTAATTCTTTCTTTGAGTCTTTTGCTTATAGAATAATTACCTGGACATCCTGAATAAAATGATATTAAATTCAGCAGGTAAAGATTTTAACAAGAAATAAGTATATTTGCAAATCATTCTGAGGTATATTTAAATGGTGCTATGATGATTAATAATAAAAACTACTTTAATAAATTTATTAACCCTGGAATATTAGAAGAAAAAACATTAAAACACATTTAATAGTTTATAAATCATGACAAAACATTTATCACTAATAATTATCTTTTTTTTAAGTGCCGGGTCTCTCCAACTTCAGGCTCAGAATATCAGACTTATTGCCCCACCTGGTTATAATTTTATTTATCAGGAACAACATTTTGAAAAGGGAACTGAAGGAACCCCATATTTGGACAAAGACTGGAAACCAGCTGACATACTTTTTAAAAATGGCAAAACTATTCCGGATTTGATGGTCCGTTACAATGTTCTTGAGAACAAAATGATCTATGAAGATAAAGGCATAACTTACGTTGTGGGGACTCCTGACAGTATAGCAGAAATAAAGTTTTTAGATAAGACATTTATATATAAACCATTTGAAAAAGGGAACACGACTGAGAATGGTTTTTTCGAGATTATATCTAAAGGAAAGGTAAGTCTTCTTAGAAAATATGAGATTGAGATTCTTCGTGCTAATTATAGTATGCAATTTGATACCGGGTATAAAAATGACAGATTATCTCTTAAACAAGAGTTGTATTTACAGAAGGATAACCAGTCAGCAGTTGCAAACAAGAAAAACAAATTACTCGAAGTTCTTTCAGATAAAAAAAATGAGATAACTCACTTTATAAAAAGAGAAAAACTTTCAGTTAAAAATCATAGAGATCTGATTAAGATCTTAGCCTTTTATAATCAACTGTAAGAACTATTTAAATAAGCTAACTGTAGATGAATTTTAAAAGAGAATTGATGTATTTTCAACAATTTGTAACATAAAAAATTAATGCACATGCATTTATTAAAAAATTTATTAGATTATGGGAATGGAATATAAAATCACTAAAATATGCGTATTTTAACATATTAAAATACGATTTGTATAAACAAAGAAATAATTTTATAACTACTAAAGTATTCTCAAAAAGATACCTTTTGAAAATATATTATTTTGTCAACTATTCAACTCTTTGCATAATGTTGCAAATCAGCCAATCGAAAATAGCCATATTCAGCACTTTAAAGTCATCTCTCTTGTTGTTCGATCTAATGATCGTGGAGACTTCATGTCAAAAGTTACAGGATTTCAAAAACAAACTCAAAATAGTAAGACTATCAATTACCAACATATAAAAAAATGCTTAAAAACTTTTCACGCCAAAAGAATCATCTTACAACAAGAATTGCTCTTTTACTTTTCATTTTCTCAGTCGGCAGCTATTATTCATCTGCACAGAAGTTGGATGCCTGGGCACCTACTCCTCCCTTAGGGTGGAACAGCTGGGATTGCTTTGGTCCTACCGTTGTTGAAAATGAAGTGAAAGCCAATGCCGATTATATGGCGAAATACATGAAACCTTACGGTTGGGAATACATTGTAGTAGATATCCGCTGGTATATTGAAAATGATAAAGCACACGGTTATAACGAAACAAATGCCATTTATGAAATGGACGAATACGGACGATTATTGCCAAGTCCGGTAAGGTTTCCATCGGCTGTTAACGGAAAAGGATTCAAACCGCTTGGCGACTATATCCACAACAAAGGATTAAAATTTGGAATCCACATCATGCGCGGAATTCCAAAAGAAGCCGTAAAGAAAAACACCCCGGTATTAGGTACATCGGTGCATGCATCGGACATTTACAATACCGACCGTCTTTGTAAATGGCTGGGAGATATGTATTCGGTTGATTACAAAAAACCGGGTGCACAGGAATATTACAATTCTATTTTTGATCTGTATGCATCGTGGGGACTTGATTTTATCAAGGTAGATGACCTCTCGGCCCCATATCATCTGGAAGAAGTAGAAATGATAAATAAAGCGATACTAAGAACCGGAAGAAAAATTGTATTCAGTACTTCACCCGGTGAAACGCCTGTTACTGATGCTGCTCATGTTCAAACCCATGCCAACATGTGGCGCATTGTGAATGATTTCTGGGATAGCTGGACGCCATTGAAAGATCATTTTGAAGTGTGCGACCGCTGGTCACCCTACATAGGAAATGGTCATTTCCCGGATGCGGATATGCTTCCCATGGGTCGCATTGGAATCAGGGCTGAAAATGGAGATAACCGGATGACTAAATTTACCGCCGATGAACAATACACCATGATGACCTTGTTCTCAATATTCCGTTCGCCCCTTATGTTTGGAGGAAATTTACCCGATAATGACCCTTTTACTTTATCCCTTTTGACAAACAGGGATGTCCTGAATGTCAACAAATACAGCAAAAACAACAAACAGCTTTTCAGAAAGAATGATATGATTGCCTGGACGGCCGATGATACGAAATCGGGAGATAAATACCTGGCCCTGTTCAATGCGCAAGACAATGACCCGGTGGATGAAAACAAAGCCATTTGGAAAAGTAATATCGTTTCATTATCCAACAAACAGCAAAGCACAAATGTAAAAGTAGATATAACCGGTGCAAGGAAACTTTACCTGTATGTCGGTGATGGAGGAGACGGAAACAGCTGGGATCATGCCGACTGGTTAAATCCTACGTTGACAGGACCCAACGGAAGCATAAAGCTCTCAGCACTTACCTGGAAAAGTGCTACTTCCGGCTGGCAGAATGCAATACTGAATAAATCGGTAGCCGGGAATGCATTAACCGTTGATGGCAAAGTATATGCAGATGGAATCGGAGTACATGCCATATCGTTGATTGAATATGATCTTCCCGAAGGCTATACTCAATTCACTGCTCAGGCAGCAATTGATGATGAAAGTGCTCAGCATCCCGAAGGTGCATCGGTGAAATTTATGATTTTTACCCGTGACCCCAATGGTACCAAAGCGGCTGATGTTGCTAAAATACCGGTCACATTCAAAGAACTTGGCTTGAAAGGAACGGTTATGGTTACCGATTTATGGAGTCATAAAAAATTAGGGACATTCAGCAAAGAGTTTGCACCGGTCATTAAAAGGCATGGTGCAGGTTTGTACCGGTTGTCAGTAAATAAATAACACATATAATTCAGGATTGGAATAAAACAAAAGTGTATCCGGTCACTATTTAAATTAATAAAAAATGAAAAAAAGCATCCTGGTAAGTATCTGCTCACTGGTTTTAGCCGGAAGTAACGTTCTTGCCCAATCCAACCATGTATTATGGTACAATCAGCCGGCCACCTATTTTGAAGAAAGCCTGGTGTTGGGGAATGGTAAAATGGGGGCAACGGTATTTGGAGGTGTGAATTCCGACAAGATATACCTGAATGATGCCACCCTTTGGACCGGGGAACCTGTCAATGCATCAATGTCCCCTGAAGGGTATAAAAACCTGCCTGCCGTTAGGGAAGCTCTGAAAAATGAAGATTATAAACTGGCTGATCAACTGAACCGTAAACTTGAAGGAACGAATTCCAATTCATATGCACCACTTGGAACACTTTTTCTTACTTTTAAAAACAACGGTACTCCTGAGAAGTATTACCGTGAACTGGACATTTCAAATGCCGTATCAAAAGTGAGTTATGTAATTAAAGGTGTAAAATATATGCGTGAATATTTTGTCTCACATCCCGACAACCTGATGGTAATAAAACTAACCAGCAGCAAAAAGGGTGGATTGAATTTTGCGGTGAATTTCAACAGCCTGTTGAAGTATAAAGTGTCGTTACAAGACAAAACTTTAAAAGCAAAAGGATTTGCCCAGGTTTTGCCTAAACCGGGTTTAAACGTGACTGATCCTTATGAGAAAGTTTTTGATGAAACAAGAGGAACACGATTTTCAACCGGAGTGAAGATAAAAAGCTCTGATGGGACAGTGACCTCGACCGACAGCTCACTGGTGTTGACAAAAGGGACAGAAGCGGTTGTTTATATTTCAGTGGCCACCAGTTTCAATGGATTTGATAAAAACCCTGCCACCGAAGGATTAGATAACGAAAAAATAGCTACCGTCCAGTTGATGAAAGCTTATAAGAAATCATACAGCACATTGATAAGTAATCATTTGAAAGATTATCAGTTCTTTTATAACCGGGTGAATTTAAACTTAGGTGTCTCAATGGCTCCAAACCTGCCAACCAATGAACGGTTAATCAGGTATGCAACAGGTGAAGAGGATAAAAATCTGGAAGTGTTGTATTTTAATTACGGGCGGTACCTGTTAATCAGCAGTTCACGGACCCTTGGTGCTCCGGCTAACCTGCAGGGTATCTGGAATCCTTACTTACAACCACCCTGGAGCAGCAATTATACCACCAATATCAATGCCGAGGAAAATTACTGGCTGGCCGAAAATACCAATCTGTCGGAAATGCACCTTCCTTTGCTCAGCTTTATTAAGAATCTCTCGGTAACCGGCAAAGTTACTGCCAAAACATTTTATGGGGTAAACGGATGGGCTGAATGTCATAATTCGGATATCTGGGCAATGACCAATCCGGTTGGTAATTTTGGAAAGGATGATCCTGTATGGGCATGCTGGAATATGGGTGGAACATGGTTAAGCACTCATTTATGGGAACATTTCCTGTTTACGCAGGATAGAAACTTCCTTAAAAACGAAGCGTATGATATTATGCGGGGTGCCGCTCAGTTTTGCATTGAATGGATGGTGGAAGATAAGGAAGGAAAACTGATTACTTCTCCTTCTACGTCACCCGAAAACAAATATATATCTCCTTCGGGATACCAGGGTGCCACTTTTTATGGTGGGACAGCCGATCTGGCCATGATTCGTGCCTGCCTGATCCAGGTCATAGAAGCATCAAAGCTTTTAAACACAGACACGGAGTTTCGTTTAAAAGCCGAAAACACATTGGCACGCATGCATCCGTATCAAATCGGAAAGAAAGGGAATTTACAGGAATGGTACTACGACTGGGAAGATCAGGATCCGCAACACCGGCATCAATCGCATTTGTTCGGACTGTTTCCGGGTGCTCAGATAACGCCTGCATTAACTCCCGAACTCGCCAATGCATGCCGTAAATCGTTGGAGATAAAAGGTGATGAAACGACAGGCTGGTCGAAAGGCTGGCGTATTAATCTATGGGCACGGCTTGGGGATGGCAACCATGCCTATAAGATGTATCGTGAATTGTTGAAATATGTCGATCCTGATGGGGTAAAAACAAGCTATAACAGAGGTGGAGGAACCTATCCCAATCTTTTTGATGCTCATCCCCCTTTCCAGATTGATGGGAACTTTGGTGGTGCAGCTGCTGTGGCTGAAATGCTGGTACAAAGTCATTCAGGGTATATCGAAATGCTTCCTGCCTTACCGGATGCGTGGAAGTCAGGACATTTCGAAGGACTAAAAGTCCGGGGCGGTGCCGCAGTTTCTGCTTTGTGGGAACAGGGTGTCTTGAAAACAGTCACATTCAAAGCGACTGTACCCTACCGGTATATTCTCAAAATGCCTAAAAGCTGGAATCCCGATAAACTAACAAAACAAAAATCAGAATCCATTGATATTCAGGATGGCAAAATATACATATCTTTACACTCAAATCAACAAATCACTCTACAACAATGAGAAAACTTAAAACATTTTTACTTTGCTTCCTTATAGGAGCCGGAATTCAAACGAATGCACAAAGAATGAAACCAATTTATTTAGATAATACAAAGACTTTAGAAGAACGGGTATCCAATGCCCTTTCATTGATGACAACAGAAGAAAAAGTAGCATTGTGTCATGCACAATCCAAATTCAGTTCGCATGGTGTACCCCGACTTGGTATACCCGAAATATGGATGAGTGATGGCCCTCATGGTGTTCGTGAGGAAATTTTATGGGATTCCTGGGGAGCAGCTGCCTGGACGAATGATTCATGCACAGCTTATCCGGCCCTTACCTGCCTGGCTGCAACATTTAATCCTGACCTTTCACTTGCCTACGGTGTCGCTATTGGCGAAGAAGCCCGTTACCGCAAAAAAGATATCCTGCTGGGACCGGGTGTAAACATTTACCGCACACCGTTAAATGGCCGCAACTTTGAGTATATGGGCGAAGATCCATACTTAGCTTCAGTCATGGTGGTACCTTATATCCAGGGTGTACAGCAGAACGGTGTGGCAGCCTGTGTGAAGCACTTTGCATTGAATAATCAGGAAGAATGGCGCGGTCATATCAATGTGAACCTGAGCGACCGGGCATTGCACGAAATTTATCTACCGGCTTTCAAGGCTGCTGTGGAAGAAGGAAAAGTATGGTCGGTTATGGGATCCTACAATCAGTTCCGTGGCGAACATTGCTGTCACAATGATGTTTTGTTGAATAAGATTCTCAAGACAGACTGGAAATTTGATGGCGCAGTGGTTTCCGACTGGGGCGGTGTACACGATACCAAACAGGCTGCTTTAAACGGACTGGATATTGAGATGGGAAGTTATACCAACGGGTTGAGTTCGACCGCAACTTTTGGGTATGATGATTATTACCTGGCAAATCCTTTCCTTGAATTAGTAAAAAAAGGAGAAGTACCTGTTAAAGTTTTGGATGATAAGGCATCCCGCGTATTACGACTGATCTTCCGTACCATTATGTCGGAGAATCGTCCTTTCGGAAGGTTTGTTTGTGCTGATCACAGCCGGACAGCCTTAAAAGTTGCTGAAGAAGGAATCGTATTATTGAAAAACGAGAAACAATTTTTCCCTGTTCCTGCCGGAAAATATCAGAAAATACTTGTTGTGGGTGAAAATGCAACCCGTAGCGTAACCCAGGGGGGTGGATCATCAACGCTTAAAGTGAAATACGAAATTTCTCCACTCGCCGGGCTAATCGCTGCCTATGGGAAAGAACATGTAGTATATTGTCAGGGCTACGCCTCAGGGGAGTCCATGTACGACCGTGAAGCTCCATCAACGCTTAATACTGACGATTTGTATAAAGCAGCCGTTAAAGCGGCTAAAAATGCCGATGTGGTTTACTTTATTGGCGGATTAAATAAAAATCATTTCCAGGATGCTGAAGGTGGTGACCGTAAATCGTATGGTCTGCCTTTTGGTCAGGATAAACTGATTGAAGGACTCCTGAAAGTAAATAAAAACATGGCGGTCATCCTGATAAGCGGTAATGCTGTTGCCATGCCCTGGGTGAAAGATGTCCCTGCTATCCTGCAATCGTGGTACCTGGGTTCCGAAGGTGGAAATGCCATTGCCAATGTGGTGACAGGCACAGTTAATCCATCGGGTAAATTACCTTTTTCTTTTCCAAAGAAACTGGAAGACAATGCTGCCCATTCATTTGGTACTATCTCCTACCCCGGCGACAGCATCAATGAGTTTTATAAGGAAGATATCCTGGTAGGATACCGCTGGTTCGATACAAAAAAGATTGTTCCTCAGTTTGCATTTGGTTATGGTTTGTCGTATACTACATACGAATATGGAAAGATCGCAACCGACAAAAAGGCCTATGCAGCGGGTGAAACCATCAAAATATCCTTTAGTCTGAAAAATAGCGGTAAAGTAGCCGGTGCTGAAGCCGTACAGGTATATGCCTCACAACCGAAAGCATCGGTAATGCGCCCTTTAAAAGAACTCAAAGCATTTAAAAAAGTCTACCTGAAAGCCGGTGAATCCCAAACAGTGGAACTGGAAGTGAAGGTAAAAGATCTTGCTTTTTATAACGAAAAGACTCAACAATGGACTGTTGAACCGGGAGAGTTTATATTGCGCAATGCAGCTTCATCAACAGAAGTAAAAAGCAGTGTTAGCATTCAGGTGAAATAAAAAAATTAAATCGGTATAGGCGCTTAGGCCGCCCATTATTTTTATAATTGCTACTTTTGTAGCATGAATCAGAGAAATCAATTTATAAGCGTGAATTCAATCAAGTTTCACAATACATTTTCAACAGACGAAGACTGTTATCGCTATTTATCGGAGATAAAATGGGATAATGGTTATCAATGTAAAAAATGCAGTCATACAAAATACTATAATGGTGTTAGACCATTTTCAAGACGATGTATGAAATGTAAATATGATGAAAGCCCCACTGCCGGAACAATGTTTGATAAATGTAAGTTCCCTTTGTTATTAGCTTTTCATATTGCATTTAGGATAAGTACCAAGAAGAAAGGTATGTCTACACTGGAATTATCTCAAGAATTTGAATTGCGTCAAAAAACTTGTTGGGAGTTCAAATGGAAAATTCAACAAGCTATGCAAAGTAGTAAATTGCATCCAATCAACGGAATAGTTCATATTGATGAGTTCTATATCGGTGGAGAGGAAGAGGGCAAACAAGGTCGAAGTAAAGGTGATAAAAAGCTTGTCATAGTCGCCTTAGAAATTGTCCCTGGCGGCGTAGGACGAGCTTATGCACAATGTATCGACTCTGCTTCGGCAAATTCATTCAAGCCATTCTTTGAAACATATATTAGCAAGGAAGCAACAATCATTACAGATGAATGGAGAGGGTATTTACCTTTAAAAAAGGATTATCCCAATCTAAGTCAAATCAAATCTGAGAATGGAAAGAGCTTTCAAGATATACATATTCACATTATGAATCTCAAAGGTTGGCTAAGGGGAATTCACCACCATTGCAGCAAAGAAAGGCTTCAAGGATACCTTGATGAATACCATTTCAGGTACAATAGACGTTCTAATATGGACACGATATTCGATTTACTCATAAAAAAGATGGTTTTAAAAGAACCTGTACGTTTATAATCAATATATTAACTAGGGCGGTCTAAGCGCCTATACCAAAAATTAAAATCTGCTTACAACAAAACAACCCGCACGGACAAATACCGGCGGGTTGTTTTGTTTTTACAGGAGATCAGTTGTATTATTCCGATTTTTTATTTTTCGTATAATTCATTTCAATAATAAAGGCAACCAACAAGCCCAATCCTCCGAACAACAATACCGAAGCGCCATACACAACTCCTGAAATTTCATTCGCATTATTTTGTAAATTCATCGTGTTGTATCCCGCTATTGAGTTCAGGCAGATAAAATATCCGATCAACAATCCTAATCCGACACCCAATAAAAGACAGGCAATCTTAAGCGTCCCGAATGCACTGTTCCCCGAATTAGCAATTGGAAATGAAAACTTGTTTTCAATCATCGAAGGATCAAATTTTTCACCTATTTTCTCAATAATCGCCAACCGTTCTTTTTTACGGACAAATAAATCAAACAATCTGAAAATACCAAGGGTAATAATTCCTACTACCAATGGAATGAGAATAAAGTCCATCATAATTTTTTGTTTTTTAAATAAATAATTTCGTTCTTTGCACTGTTTGACGCTGGTAGTCGTAAATGGTTACAAAACTGATTGAATTTACTCTGGAACAAAGACAAAAGAACCAAGAGACATGACAAAAGATCAAAGACAAAAGACCCAGGAACACGGTACAGTGAACCAATCACCCACTGAACCTCTAAACTAATTAACCATTCAACCAATTAACCTTTCACACAATTAACTAATTAACCAATCAACCAATCTGTAACCAAAACAGGTCCTTTGCGTCTATACATTCAATATGGAGAATCCTGACGAAATTATCTACATAAAGCGTATCCTGGATGGTGAAACGAACCTGTATTCCATTTTTCTGGAACGGTATAGTCGAACCATTCACTCTTTAATCGTAAGAATTATTCCGTCTAAAGAAGATGCCGAAGAACTTACTCAGGATACATTTATGAAAGCATTTCGTAAACTGGATACTTTTAAAGGAGAGTGCAGTTTTTCTACCTGGTTGTTTCGTATAGCCTATAATACTGCTATTTCAGCCACGCGAAAGAAAAAAATTATCTTTCCATTCATTGATGATTCAATGCTTGAGAATGTCTCTGAAGAATTGATGGATACGGTTTTTGAAGAAGATGACAATGAACACAGGTTACAACAGCTCGAAGAAGCCATCAGCAAATTGAATGTCGAAGAAAAAACATTGATCACATTGTATTATACCGATGGAAAGCCGATTGCACAAATAGCCGAAATGTTGGAACAAACTCCGGATAATGTAAAGATTAAACTTTTCAGGGTACGAAAAAAAATCTATGTTTTAATGACTAAATAGAAGATAATGAATCAGGATAAAGCAATTATAAAAGCCTTAAAAACGTTGGAGGGTCCTACCCTATCCGACGATTTTAGTTCCGGCATGATGAACAGGATCTACCTCGATGCAGCCAAAAAGAAAAGGCGCTCGTATATAGGCAGTTTATGCCTGTTATCCGCTGTTTCATTGGCCATGATTTCGATGGCTGCGTATCTGTTGCGGGATTACCTAACTGTTAGTTTGACCTTTCACCTGCCTTCGCTGGCTTCACTGTTTGAATCGGTCGCTAAATATGGGTTTGGATTTTATATCGCCTTTCTGACCATCCTCCTGATTGCGCTCGATTACTATTTCAGGAGTGTGTGGCAAAAACATAAAAATGAAAAGTTCAGGCAATATAATTCATAGATAAACAAACAGATCCGGTGAAAGAAATATTTCTCACCGGATCTGTCAGTTTTGCACTGTTATGTAATTCAAAACATTTAATGATCTATTTTTTACTCGTGATCCCAAACCCCAAATGATGGCTTAAAAGTGCATTATTACATTAAATTTTCTCCTTGGAATTTTTCAAATACTGCGGCTTAAATCCCCCTTTGGGGGTTGGGGGGTCGGGAATTTAATAAATGCAAAAATACAAGTGTTTTATTTTAACAAATGTATCATTGTTTAATAGCGATCACATATTTTATATCAACCTCTCTCTTTTATTGATACTGAATATAAATGGGTTGAGGTTTCAACTTCATCAGTTCGGGAGGTGTTAACATGCGATGTGGTGGTTTTTTAATATCGTTTTTGTAAAACAGTTTGTAACCCGTAAATTGAACCGGCTCCTTGTAAATGTATCTGATGTAGGTACTGTGTTTAAGGATCGGCTCCCCCCAACCGTCCATGTTCATGATAATCTGTACTTCAGGATGCAGTTTAATATTCTTGTAATTTTTTACCATCCCCTGGGTAAAGCGATGAACGATAAGAATTTTCGGAGTTAGGTTATTCTTACGCACTAACTTTGCCAGGTAATCCGAACAAAAATTAATATCGGAAGCATCCATGGAGCCTATCTTATGTCCCGGAACGTTACCTTCTTTCATAGCGAATTCAGGATCAATCCCTAAG
>Ga0302216_1000118_pt1 | contig 33561 bp, 27 predicted proteins | sample II_Fen_N3_2_FD_194575 | JGI IMG/M metagenome (GOLD analysis project Ga0302216, IMG submission 194575) | Peat permafrost microbial communities from Stordalen Mire near Abisko, Sweden - II_Fen_N3_2 | ecosystem: Environmental > Terrestrial > Soil > Wetlands > Permafrost | place: Sweden: Abisko...
TAAACACTGAAATTATTTTTTTCATAAGTATTCAAGGGTTTTGATAACTTAATAAAAACAGTAAACTCAAGAACATCAATTATAAATTCGATTAACAAAGCTATAAAAAAGATTTGAATTAACAATGGCTTTTGTAAAAAATATTTTGCTTTTCTTTACATCCACTCATTTCTATAATTAAATATTTAATTTTGTAATGAAAACGATTGTTGTCAACAGATAAAATGAAAAATATAATTTCCTCCATAATGTCATTATTTTCGGAAAGAAACAAAGACGTTGCTGCCCGAAAAACTGAGCTCAGAAAAGAAATAGCTGACTTGAAAAAACAAATTTCGACAGAGCAGAAACAGCAGGAGGCACGTGTAGTTTTTCGCAAAGTAGAAACTCTGCCCGAATTTAAATCTGCTGAAAATATCTTGCTTTATTGGTCTACTTCGGATGAGTTGCCAACGCATGAAATTATAGAAAAGTGGAGTCACAGAAAACAAATTATCCTACCAACTGTCGTGGGTGACAAGTTGATCTTAAAATCCTATATGCCGGGACAAAACATGAAGAAAGGAGTATTAGGCATCTGGGAGCCTGATACTGTGGATAACTTTACAGAAAATATTGATTTGATGATCATACCCGGAATTGCCTTCGACTCTGACAAAAACCGGCTGGGACGCGGAAAAGCTTTTTACGATCGTTTTTTGGCAAACAAGCACTTAGTAAAGATTGGGGTGGGATTTGATTTACAACTATTATCACATATTCCTTCCGAAAAATCAGACATAAAAATGGATAAAGTAATAACCGCATCACATTTTATAGAATAGTACAAACAACCTACGCTTCAGCCGGAACCAAATCATCTATTTTGGTAAGTTCTTTCTCTCCTTTTCGGTAATAATACACCAACCCGTAGTTTTTGCACTTCATCAGACGTGAATAAGGCTTTTCGTTTTTATACTTTGCCTCTACCTGATTCCAAATATCCAAAATTATCGTATCGCCTTTTTCGCGCAAACTTACAAGTTCTTCCCAGTTACGGTTGGTGGTATTCTGATGAAGTTTTTGAGTAGATTTATATTCTTTAAAAACCTCGTAATGAACCTTTACTTTGGCAATCGTAGGATTATATATCGGCAATCCTCCATTGCGCAATCGCTCATTCTCACCATCAATTATGCATTTACCCCAGTTGAGCAACGCAGCTTCAGTACTTAAATCGGGCACCGTGTGCACATTCGGGTCGAGCTGATAAAAAAGCTTATGATCCTTTTTTATATCTCCGCGAATGACAGAAAGATTGAAAACCTGAATGAAGTGTGAGATATAAAGACGGGCATTGTGTACAATCTGCTGGTAACGCTTATTGGCCGAAACCTGACTTTCGAGCGTCTGTTGGTATTGTATCAACTGCTTTTCAAAAATACTCAGATAGGTTTTTGCTTCGTGAATTGTTTTGTAGGAAACAACCTGCTCACCATAGTTTTCTTTATCCGCGCGTTGAATGGCAGTACGTAAAGAGCGTAAGCGAGCTTGATCAGTGTTGGGAAGTCGGCGATAAGGCATCTTAATTGACAATTAACAATAAACAACATCAGATTAATCACCATGGCAATTAAATCGGAATTGAAAATTGTGTATTAATAAATTGAAAATTGTAATCTTGCCGACAAAGATAAAAAATTAATCGTTTCTAAACATTAATTTTTCAGCTAATTTTCTCAATTCGTGCTTTTTATTGTCCAAAACACCTACTTTTTCAAGATTTGCGATGGCCTTACTATAAAAATACTGCATCTTATCTTCGCAAATGGTATCAACTCCCAGTCGATTATAAAGCGATGTAACAGCTAAAATTTTCTGGTCAGATAAATCTTCATTATCCAGTTTGAGCCATTTTTGTAATTCTTCTGCATCGTTTCCTTTTGCCAATTCAAGAGCATGAATTAACAGGTATGTTTTCTTATTGCACAAAATATCTCCACCTATTTTCTTCCCAAAGGTAGCCTCATCGCCATATACATCCAGCAGATCATCCTTTAGCTGAAATGCTAATCCTATATTGATTCCGAAATCGTAAAGCAATTGTGCATCCTCCTCTCCTGCTCCACCAATCCAGGCTCCTGTTTGAAGGGCTGCTCCGAGCAAAACAGCAGTTTTTAGTCGAATCATTTCCAGATATTCATCCGCTTTTACATCATCTCTGTTTTCAAAATCAACATCATACTGCTGACCTTCACAGATTTCGGCTGCTGTTTTTGAAAATAAATCCAATGATTTTTTGAGGTGTTTTTCTGGAGTTTTGGTCACAAACTGATAAGAAGCTATCTGCATCACATCGCCCGAAAGGATGGCAGTATTATCATCCCATTTTTTGTGGACTGTGGGACGTCCCCGACGAACATCGGCCCGATCCATTATATCGTCGTGAAGTAACGTGAAATTATGAAAAATTTCAATGCCCAGCGCCGTATTCATGGCCGATTGAACATCGTCCGAAAACAAATTGCAAGCCATCAACGTCAGTGCCGGCCGAATACGTTTACCTCCCATAGAAAGAACGTAACCAATTGGCTCATAAAGTCCACGAGGCTCTTTACTCCAGTTAATTTGCTCAATTTCTGATGTTATTAGCTGAGTTACTTCGTCGAATGTTTTCATAATTATATAGTTACGAGTTACGAGTTACAAGTTACAAGTTACAAGATCGTTGTATTCAGTTTTTTGTTGTATCCTATCAACATACCAATACTTGTAACCATTACCTTGTAACTATACTAGTTCATTTTCAATAATTTCAGTCATTACGTCTTTTATTTCCAAACCAGCAGCAGCCACTTGTTGTGGAATAAAACTGGTAGCAGTCATACCCGGAGTCGTGTTTACCTCCAGTAAGTTTATCACATCGCCTTCTGAAATAATATAATCAATACGTACAATACCTTTACAGCCAAGTATATCATATATAGCAGAAGTAAGTTTCTGAACGCGTTCTGTCAACGAAGTGCTTATCCGGGCAGGAGTAATTTCCTCTACTTCGCCTTTATATTTTGCATCAAAGTCAAAAAATTCATTTTTTGGAACAACTTCAGTAATCGGTAACACTTGTGTTTTAGTTTTGGTTTTGTAAATACCACAAGTTATTTCCGTTCCGGACATAAATGCTTCGATCATCACCTCATCACCTTCGGCAAATGCCTTTTCAATAGCAGGTTGAAGCTGTTCAATACTCTTTACCTTAGTTACTCCAAAACTACTTCCACCCACGTTAGGTTTCACAAAACAAGGAAACCCGATTTTCTGAGCAACATCTTCATCTGAAACCATTTGTCCGGCACGCAGCACCAATGATTCGGAAACCTTTACACCAAAGCCTTTCAGGTATTGGTTACAGGTAAATTTATTGAACGTGATGGCAGCAGCCAATACTCCACAACATGAATATGGGAGACCGATTAATTCAAAATAACCCTGAAGAATTCCGTTTTCACCCGGAGTTCCGTGAATGGTGATATACGCAAAATCGAAGTGCGTTTTAACTCCATCTTTTGTAAAACTAAAATCGTTTTTATCAATCGTTATTTTTTCGTCATCGGACAATTCAATTTGCCAGATCTGACCTACAATCGTTACAATAAAAATGTTGTAACGCTCTTTGTCCATAAACGAATAAAGTCCCGCTGCACTGTCTAGCGAAACAACCACTTCGGATGAATCTCCACCCGCTATGATGGCAATATTTTTTTTCATAATATAACCCCCAACCCCTAAAGGGGAGTTTAAAATAGTATTGTTATTACTCTTTTTCTATCTATATATTTACCTAAACATCAGAGAAAAAACTAACCCAGATCCCTTTTAGAGATTAGGGGTTCTTACTCCTCAGCCAAAAGTTTTGCATACTTCCGCCATTTGTCAATCAGCTCCTGCATATCATCGGGCAATTCGCTTTCAAAATGCATAAATTCACCGGTGCGGGGATGTACAAAGCCCAGCGTTTTTGCATGCAGAGCCTGACGCGGACATATATAAAAACAGTTCTTTACAAATGCCTTATACATGGCTGTATTAGTTCCTTTGAGTATGATATGCCCACCATAACGCTCATCATTGAAAAGCGTATGACCTATGTGTTTCATATGTACACGTATCTGGTGGGTCCGGCCTGTTTCTAACCGGCATTCGACCAACGTAACATACGCAAGTCGTTCTAATACTTTATAATGGGTCACGGCGTGCTTTGCCAGTGGATTTTCACCTTCGGGAAAAACCGTAAACAACATCCTGTCGCGCGGATCGCGGGCTAAAGCTCCGACAATTGTTCCTTCATCTTCTTTCACATTTCCCCAAACTAAAGCCTGATAACGGCGTTGTGTAGTTTTGTCAAAAAATTGCTTGCCAAGATGAGTTTTAGCTTCCGGGGTTTTAGCAATCAGGATCAGGCCAGATGTGTCTTTATCAATTCGATGAACTAAACCAATGCGTGAATCGTTGGCATCAAAACCCGGATTATCTTTCATGCGCCAGGCAACTGCATTGAGCAAAGTGCCATCGAAATTGCCAAATCCCGGATGCACAACCAAACCCGGCTGTTTGTTGACAAGCATAATGTCATCATCCTCATATACAATGTTGATAGGAATATCCTGAGGAATAATCTCAAATTCGTTGGGCGGATAAGCCAGTACAATACTTATAATATCGTAGGGCTTAATGCGGTAATTAGATTTTACGGGCTTGCCGTTTACAAGTATATTTCCCGCATCGGCAGCTTCCTGAATTCGGTTTCGTGAGGTATTGGACATGCAGTTGACCAAATGCTTATCAATGCGCACCATAGCCTGACCTTTGTCTACAACGAAACGAAAATGCTCGAAAAGCTCTTGCTCCTCTCCCACTCTCACTCCATCTACTTCATCCTCTTCTATTTCTTCAAAAAAATCGTCTGCCACTTTTTGATGATTATGTAAGTTTAAAAAAACTGTTCATCTGTTTCTGCTTGCTTTTTATCTTCTTCGAATTCTTCATTTAACCGTGATTTATCTCTTGTCAGATAAACATCAATACGGGTTCCGGCGGCTGAAGAGCTACCGGCGGCCGGACGTTGTCGGTAAATAACATATTGAGATTCGTTTCCTGAAGGTGGAACATCATATTCTACTGCACCTATTACGAATGAAGCTGCAACTGCTTCTTGTGAAGCCGCATCGAGTCCTTTACCTTTGAGTACAGGAACAGTTGCCGATGCTTCGCCTAAACCACTACCGACTACCAGCACCAGAGCGCTTCCTTCGGGAATTCGGGTTCCGGGTAAAATCGTTCTTCCATGAAATTTCACTTCCGATACCAAATCTTTATATTCTGATGGTGCATACTCCACACTGGCGACACTCAAACCGACCGATTGAAGCATAACATCTGCCTGTCGGTATGATACGTCATTAATTTCAGGCAGGGCTACCTGTCTTACTTTACGCGAATTTATAATAATGTAAACCGGACGATTACTTTTTAAGGTAGAATTAGGAGCAGGTATCTGTTCAATAATAGTTCCCAGTTTTTTATCGCGAACATATACCGAGTCAATAACCTGAGGATACAAGCCTTTTTTAGCAAGAATTACTTCAGCCTCTTCTACATAAGAACCTCTTAGATCGGGCACCACTTCTGCTTCGCCATGATGCGTATAGAAATCAACACAGATAAGAGTAATCCATGACAGGGCTACGATGATACCAATGGCTATCAGCACATTTTTAAGTACAAATCCACCAAAAGTCTCTTTCCAAAATTTTTTTATATCCATAGATGATTGTAATTTTTGACTTGATTATCAAAGAAATGAACCAAATGTTAGTCGGTTATTAATAGACACCAAAAATAATGAATTTATTGCTTCTTAAGGGTATAAAAACAAAAAAAGTAAAAACTCACCCGAAGTCTTTACTTTCTTTATACTGTTTTAGCAGATAGATTAGTGTTTGTGACGTGCTTCATCTGCAACTGTAAGTTTTGATCTACCTTTGGCACGACGGGCTGCTAATACTCTGCGTCCGTTAGCTGTTGCCATTCTTTCACGAAATCCGTGTTTGTTTTTTCTTTTTCTAACAGAAGGTTGGAATGTCCTTTTCATTGCTTTTTGTATTTTGCGTTATTATTTTTTCTTTCTGACTTTGGGACTGCAAAAATAGATGTTTTTTTCGAAATGGCAAACTGTTGATAACTTTTTCTGTCTGTTTTTCGGAAAGTAATTTTTTATTTTATGGCAAATAACTGTAAAAAAGCGCAAATACCTGCTTAATCTTATCTTTTATCGGAATGAGAAAAACAATGGAATGCTCAGTTTAATACCTGTACTTTTGTATTTTGACCCATCAAATGCTCCAAAAACTCCTAATCGGCCTAAATTACTAAATCCGATCGAATACCCTATTTCGGTATAAGGCGACTTATTTTGCTCTGTCCAATATGATCGTACCTGCAACGATTCGTTAAACAAATAGGTCTGAAGAAAGCTTATCCGTTTTAGTAATAAATAATCGGAGCTCCAGTTTACATGCGCTCCTAACCACCTGCTCTGACTATTGCTATAGTTATCCAACAAGCTGAAAGTTGCATCAAAGGACTTTTCTGTTATAAATAATGGACTGGTGGTAAAATACTTCAGATCGGGTGCATAGAGTTTCTTCTTTGTCAGAAATGTTCCTGCAGAGATATTATACGTCAGCTTGTCAAATTCGGAAAGTTTCAGGCTTTGCCTCACCGAAAGGCTGATCCGGTCGTATGATGCTTGCTCAGTCTTATTTAGCAAATCCATTGCTTTTTTATAATCTGCCGTAAATGTTGGATAGGCCGAACTAACATATTCTTTCCGACCATCTCTGATACGATACCTGAAAAAAGGTGTATACTCCATTTTCGCCCACACAGTAGTTGCGTAATTCTCCGGAAATTCGGTTGTATAAGCCGACGAGGGAGAATTCGGTCGGGGAGAGTTTCCCCAGAAATGATAATCGGTTTGATTACTTAATATCTGTCGGTTTTCATAAGCAGCACCTGTTGTAAGACGCAATCCGTTGGATATATCTATTTGATTTTCTGCAAACAAATATTTGCGCTGATAAAACCTAATTACATTGTCGCCAAAAAACAGAGAAGAAACAGAATTGATAAAACGTGAAGTACCATTATTCTGCTGTATGTCTTCAGACGTATTTCCGGCACTAAAACTGAATAAACCGTTACGTATTGGGGAATATTGATAGGAACCGTTAAGATTCCATATCACAGATTTACGCGCAGTAGTGTAATAAACAGATGGAGAAATGCTCAACGAATTGGTTTTCGTTATATTGGTTTTCAACGTCAGCGTTTGCCCTAGCCAAAAACCATCAACAAAATTGTATTCTTTTAATAACCCTTTTATCAATCCGTTGTAATAAAGGCGTGTTGAATCGCCTAAACCGATACTTCCTCCCGAAAGTAAATTGTTTGACCGACCTGAGCTGCCTAAATTAATCTCAATGGAATTATTTGTTGTTTTTACCGAACCCGATAAATCCAGAGAGTCTTTCTTGCTTAAACTTTTAGCTTCATCAGCCTGTAACGGCACATTTCTTACATCTTCCCAGAATGTAGAATCGCGTTTTGTAGCCATCGAATCAATTTCCATTTTTACAAGTTCTACATTTTTTATTTCGAGAGATTCTCTTCTTTCTTTCAACTCTTCCGGCTCTATAACCGAAGCAGATAAACGCGCCAGTTTAATAGCATCTTTTGTTGAAACTTTTTCTTTAGCTGATAATTCGGTTATCTTATCAAGTGTCTTTTGTTGTTTTTTCAATAGGGATGGCTGAGTGGCTTTTACCATTGTTTTGTGGCTTTTGGCCTGATTTGCCGATTCGTTTAATTTTATATTCTTATATTTTACCGAAGAATAAAAACGACCATATCCCTTTACTCCCATGGTTCCGATAGTGGCATTCATTTCGTACGTAATGGGCAAAAATACATCGGGACGCACTTCGTGGTAATCTATTTTTGTGCGGGTAACGGTGCCTAATTCCGTCTCACTAAAGTCGACAGAATACACACTCCAGTTTCCATTCAGAATATATATGTATCCCGAAAACAGCTTACCGCTGTTTACTTTTGGAGTAATTTTGATTTTATTTACCTGATAATTACCACTCGTAAAAATATCTTCTAGCTTGAATTTATAATACCGAAATGCCTGAGGTGAGAGCGGCGAAATTTCATCCATAAAAACTGGTTCGTAAATACTCGACGTAGGAATTCTGATACCTCCCTTGGGTTCCATCTCTTTGGGAATGGAACTTTTATAGGCTATTACTTTTTGAGTATATCTGGACGGAGACTGATAACTTATTTCGTTCTGCGACTCCAACACCAACAGCTTACCGATAAGCGAAAGGATTTTTTTATCGTTTATCATCATCTTCATCAATCCCGGTATTTTCTCTATTTTGGCACTTCCTTTTAAATAATTATCAGAAGTAAAAGAAGAAACCTGATATAAATGAAAAGGTGCACGGGCAATGGCTTGTCGCATAATTTGATACGCGGGATCTTCTTTTGATCGGGTAATAATTACTTCTTTCAAATTTAACGGCTTGTCAACGAGTACAATTTGTATTTCGGCACCGGTAGATTTTATGTCGATGGTTTTCGTCTGAGCTTCAAATCCTATTGATCTGAAATCGCAGGTGTAAATACCGGGATTAAGTTTAATTTGAAATTTACCCTGCTCGTCGGCTACAATGCCTGAGGTAATTTCGCGAATGTAAACTGTGGCATTAGAAACGGGTTCGCCATTAGAGGTAACTACTTTTCCTTTCAGAACCTGCGCTGAAACTGCCGTGAAAGAAAACAGAAAAAAACAAAGACAAAAAATTATTTGCTTCATAACTATTCAGGGTAAAAACAATTAGTAGAAGCAAAAGTATTGATTTTAAATAAAATAAACCTTAATAAAATAAATGACCAGTTTAATTTTTAGGTATATTTAAATTTTAAAGGATAGAACCGATATTTGTTTTAATTTTCATCATGTTTTCAGAGAAACATTAACACTTACGAATTCAACTGCATTTTAGAATATGATTAGAATTTATCTTTCATATCTATATTCACAGAAATTTCTTCTGCTCCGCGTTTAAGGATAAGATTCAACGGGTGTTTCGAAGTCGTTTCAAAGATTTTTCTTATTTCACCAATCGTCATCTGAAAAGTACTGGTTCCGTTTATTTCGATTATATAATCATCTCTTCTTATACCGGCCATAGCGGCAGGCGAGTTTGCCCAAACATCCAGCACTTGTATAACCGGAGCAATCAGAAAAAACTGAATAATTTCGATTCCGGCTACATTATATGAGAAAGGCTTGTTATAATGTCTGTTGGGTTTTACGTATATTTTACGATGAGTATAATCTATAAATAAATTAAAACGGCTCAGTAGTTGGCTTCCTATTGTACCATCCCGTTTTGAGTTCGATACAATGCTTACTATAGTCGCCGAATCTGGAAATGATACAATGGCATTTTTTAAACAATAGTTACCAAAACAAATTTGAGGTATATGGCTGTATTTTCCTGTTATTGTACCGTTTAATCCCTCGCCAATGGTGCCCTGAACCCATTTTGGAGGAACTTTTACCGATTCCTTAGTCGAAGTCTTAAACCAGGCATTCAGTTCTGCACCGGTATCTACCAACATTCGTACTTCTTTACGAGTACTGTCCGATTGTACGACGGATAGTTTAACAAACATTTTTTGTGATTCGAGAGAAATGGGTAGCATTCCATAGTCTGCCGGGGCTTCAAATTTTTCTGTATCATAAAATCTAATTCGCCTGCTATTGTAATCAATCTCTACTACGTGATCCTGAAAAAAATCTACGCCTATCAGTCCATTTATCTTTGTTCCCGAATGCTTTGATAAATTAAACACATCATCTTTCAATACATATACAGTTCTGTTGGTTAATTGTATTTTTCCTATTTTTAATGTGTTGAAATCGCTGGTAAAAGCTTCCAGAGCATTGCCTCCGCCCAGTCCCATTATATCTTTCACATCAGAAAAATTCAGCGATACTTTATCGGTAGGTGTTAATTCAGTAATAATGGTATTTCTTATTCCGGAATCGAGAACAAGTTTGAGGGTTGAAGAGCCGTTTATTTTTACAGAGATAACCACATAACTTCCTACCATTTCGAAAGGAATGGACTCTGTTGGCTTTAATTTGGCGTTGGCAGAAAAGTCGAATAAATAAACAAAAAACAATAATATTGTGAAGACTTTTTTCATAAGGTTAGCATGAAAAATTACGTCATATTGTGATTTTTAAACCAGTCTATTGCTTCTTTTATGGCTATTTTTAAATCGGTTTCCGGTAAATGTAATTCGGCTTTTGCTTTACTATTCCGGTAATATTCTTTTATCATCAATTGCCTCAGATTCATACTGCAAACCTCAGTGGCAATTCCCGCTTTCCGTAATAAATCACCTACTTTACCTCCCAAAATTAGTATAAAATCCGGTAATTCAATAATATGTTGCCTATAATTTTCAATTTGGCATTGAAGTGAATAAAATTCCTTAAATGAAAGATTAATTCCCGAAGCCAAATAACGCTCACCGGTCTGACCTTCAACCAATGCATTACAAACCGAAATGGCTACATCGCGTGCAACAACAAAATTTTTTCCGCCTTTGGGAATAAGCATCAACCTTTTTTTATAACCCATCAACATCAATTTACCTGAACTGGGTTTGGTATCGTACGACCCAATCATAAACGTCGGGTTGATGATAACCACGTGCATATCCGACTGTTTAGAAGCTTCTATAAACAATTGCTCGGAAGCTACTTTACTTTTTGCATAAAACGATTCTGTAAAAGGAAATTCAATATTAAAACATTCGTCTGCAGGTTCTTGTTCAGTTCCGAATCCAATGGTATTGGCAGAGCTGACGTAAACAATTTTATAAATATTCAATTCTTCGCCTACTTTTAAAACCAGTCTTGAACCATCTACATTAATCTTACTGTAGTCCTCGTAATGCAACAGATGAGTAGCCGTTACAGCAGCTATATGTACGATGGCATCACATCCCGCAGCAGCTTGTTTCAGGCTCTCATAATTGGTGAAATTACCAACATATACGTCTGTTTTAGCCATATCAAAGTGAATATTTTCTATACTTCTGACAATAACTCTTACATCGTAATGACGTTTTACTAATTCAAATACAACATGATGACCCAATAATCCGTTGGCACCTGTAACTAAAACTTTCATTTATATTATATAAAATGATGATTTACAAAAGTAACAAACTTTTAATACAATTTCTTTTTATCCAAAAATTAGAATGAATTTAATTATCAGTATATTTGCAGCCAAATCTTTTTTTTAATTTAATGGAAACAAAAGTAGTATTAATAACCGGTGCCAGTGCCGGAATTGGTTTGTCAGCGGCAACGCAACTTATGGATAAAGGTGTTCGCGTATACGCAGCTTCGCGTCGTGGTGGAAATTCGCAAAAAGCTTCCAGTGGAGTAGGGGAGTTGATTCCTGTAAAAATGGATGTAAACGATCCAGAAGTTATTGCTTCGGTAGTAGCGCAAATTTTGAAAGAAAACAACCGTCTGGACGCTGTGATTTGTAATGCCGGAAACGGTATTGCCGGATCTATTGAAGACACTTCGAATGAAGAAATGCGTTACCAGTTAGAAACCAACTTCTTTGGTGCTGTCAATACTATTAATGCCTGCTTACCTGTATTCCGATCGCAAGGTTACGGAAAAGTCATAGCCACTTCGTCTGTTGCTGCCGTAGTACCTATTCCGTTTCAGGCATTTTACTCCGCCGGAAAAGCAGCACTTTCTATATTTATGCAAGCTTTGGCTATCGAAGTAAAACCCTTTGGCATCCAATGCTGCACTATTTTACCCGGCGACACCAAAACCGATTTTACTTCGGCCAGAAAATATGCTGAAAAATCTCAATCTACCGATTCGGTTTACTATCAGACAATGAAAAAATCCGTAGGCAGAATGGAAAAAGACGAGCAAAACGGCATGGAGGCCCGGATAGTAGCAAAACAAATGGCAGATCAGGCCATGCGTAAAAGTATGAAAGTAACCGTTGTTCCCGGATTTCAATATAAAGCTATTTGCTGGCTGTTCAAAATTCTTCCTACCCGAATTAGTTTGTGGGTTGTTGGGTTACTTTACGGATAAATACACGGTTTTATATATAATCAAAAGGCGAAGAGTAATTTCTTCGCCTTTTTTATTCAATATTGCTTTCGGAAGATGAAAATACCTTCTTATAACCTATCAACAACCTGTTGAAAACTTAGTGAAAACCCGTGATAGAAATATTATAACTTCTTTTGGTAGCTCGAAAACTCTTTTCTCTTATCGATTGTTTTGATATCACCAAATAAGTTAGCACTTTTTTAATGGATACTTTTTAACCAGTTTTTGAAGTTTATGAGCAGAGTCATTCGTAAAAACTTTCTAACTTTGCAGTTACTAACAGCGTGTTGATAAAGTTTGTAATTTTCTTATTTTAAAAGGAATAATTGATAATGAATTGTTCATATACTCATATCAATTTTTAATAACGGATTATACAAGCTTTATATAATATTTTTATCAACCAAACTAACAGCCTATTATTATCTTTAAAAGGTTTTTTGAAAAATTTAAAAGAATAATATTAATGTGTTTTTGAAAACTTTGAAATGGAAAAAATTCAAATTATATCGGAAATCAACCGACTGAAAAAAGAAAAGAATGCCGTAATAATGGCTCACTACTACCAAATGGGCGATATACAAGATATTGCCGACAATGTTGGTGACAGTCTGGCTTTGGCGCAGTGGGCTGCTAAAACTAATGCCGATATTATTGTGCTTTGCGGTGTCCACTTTATGGGCGAAACTGCCAAAATTCTTTCTCCAACCAAAAAAGTACTGGTTCCGGATATTAATGCCGGCTGTTCGCTTGCCGACAGCTGTCCTGCGGACGCGTTTGAAGCCTTTACTAAAGCTCACCCAAATCATACTGTTATTTCGTACGTAAACACTACAGCAGCCGTAAAAGCGCTTACTGACGTGGTAGTGACTTCTACCAATGCCAAGAAAATAGTGGATCAGCTTCCCAAAGATGCGAAATTAATCTTCGGACCGGATCGAAATCTGGGAAATTATATCAACAGTGTAACCGGACGTTCGATGTTACTATGGGACGGAGCATGCCATGTACACGAGCAATTCTCTGTTGAAAAGCTGGTGAAATTAAAATCAGAACATCCAGGTTCACTCATATTGGCTCACCCCGAATGCAAGAAAACCGTATTGATAATGGCCGATTTTATAGGAAGTACACAAGCTTTGCTTAATTATGCCACAGCTTCGGATAAAAAGTCATTTCTGGTAGCAACAGAAAGTGGAATATTACACGAAATGCAGAAACAAAATCCTAATAAAGAATTTATACCGGTACCTCCAAACGATAGTACCTGTGCGTGCAATGAATGTAACTTTATGCGTTTAAATACACTTCAAAAGTTGTATGATTGCTTGAAGAATGAATCTCCTGAAATCTTAATTGACGAAGAAATAAGAGTAAAAGCAGTGAAACCTATCTTGAAAATGTTGGAAATGAGCTAAAATATTGCCGCTCATATATTATACGCCATTATATATTTTGTAGAATTGCCAACAATATACTAACCGCAATTTCCGTATTTTCGGATATTGCAAATAACATATCATTCGCACTTTTTCAACCTTCGAAAATTGCCACAGAACTCTCGGCGGCAATATTTTATTGTTCGGAAATTACTAATGAGTGATCAACGGCAATTTCCGAGTTTTCGGATATTGTCAATGATATATGAACCGCAATATTTTAGTTCATACATTATTATTTTGTATAAAATTATTGTTATTTTTGCAAAGGAATAACCTTAAATTATCATCGTATGAACACAACATTCAAACAGTACACCCCAGCCGATTTGTACATCAACATGAACCAACCCGAAACCATGGAGGCTGACAGCTCAACCGAAGTTCCAACCACCGGTTTCCGACCCACAGGCAATGCTTTTCTGGATGCTTTTGTAAATAATTTTCACCAACATGGTATTCGCACGGGCGATTATCATGCTACATTATTGGGGATTAAACGAACTGAAATGTGTATTACTATCCTTACACTTACGGGTATGAAATACTCTGATTTTACGGAAGCGTATGTTCTGCTTATGGCTAACGACCTGCTAAAAGAGAAAAACAAAGAATTAAGAGTAACCGCCAAACGTCTCGGATTTGGAAGTTATTCCGGCTTCTATCGGTTTATGATACGGAAGGGGATGGGCAGGCCGAGTTGGGTATAAATGTACCCATAGTTTTATTTATTATAAGTTATCCAGTATGTGATGTTATAATTTAAAATAAATTTATATTTTTGCAATCTATAATATGTCGTATTAATTTTATTATGAATTTATTGAAAATGAAATCTAAGTTTATTCTTTGTTTTTTGGCTTTATTTTTTAGTGTGAGTATGTTTAGTCAGGTAAATGATGCATCAAAATCATTGAATGATGGTTATAAAAACGAAATCAGATTTAATCTTGCTACTGCTATTGCAGGGTTACCCGAATTAAATTACGAACGTTTTATTTATGACAATATGGGTGTAGGTTTGGCTCTGGATATATCGTTAGCAAAATCAGAGAATATGTCTACTCGTTCGATTATATTACCCTATTATAGGCTTTATTTTGGACAAAAAAATTCATCTGGATTTTTTATTGAAGGAAACATGGCTATAATAGGTCAAAATAAAACAAACTATATTTATCATTATGATAATAATGGCAATTACAGTGAATATGAAACGGTGACGCGTATTGCTTCTTTTTTTGGATTTGGTGGTGCTGTTGGAGTAAAATTACTAACTAGAAATGGTTTGGTTGGAGAAGTTTATGGTGGGCTAGGAAGGTATAGTAGAGAATCTACAACTCAGATTTATCCACGTGTAGGGATTACATTTGGAAAAAGATTTTAATTGGTGATAGATAATAATCAACCAAAAGGTGCGTAGCATCGAACCCCTTCTCACTAAAAGAAAAAAAGCGGATATTACTCCGCTTTTTTTGTTGCATGTTCCGTTGGAACTATCTTGAATAATTTATCGTTCCGTCGTATAAGTTCGTTTGTTTTCATGGAGAAATACGTTCCTTTTTCTACCTTCTCCACCGGATTTAGTTGAACACGAATTTCTTTCAATGTATCTTCGTACGCACCGGTTGTTTCGCCGGTAATCAGAATTTCATCTCCCACCGATAAATATTGTGCTTCCAATAAAAACTCAGCTACACCCAGTTTTTGGAAGAAGTTGGTGCATTTACCCACGTAGATTTTTTTGTGAGTAGCTTCTGACCCGTAGTTCTTACTCCATTCACCAATGCGCTGTCCGAGGTAATAGCCGTTCCAGAATCCACGATTGAACACTTTGCTGAGCCTGTTGTCCCATTCGGCTACTTTCTCGTCTGTAAACGTCCCGTTGAGGTACGATTCAATGGCTTCATTGTAGCAACCCACCACTGCTTTTACATATTCGGCACCACGTGCGCGTCCTTCTATTTTGAAAACACGTACGCCCGCTTTCAGCATTTCGTCCACAAAGCCAATTGTTTTGAGGTCTTTTGGCGACATGATGTATTCGTTATCAACCTCAAGCTCTATCTCCGAATCTTTGTCTTTTACCGTGTAGCCTCGTCGGCAAATCTGGTTGCAGGCACCGCGGTTGGCCGATACGTTTTTTTCGTGTAGGCTCAGGTAGCATTTACCCGAAACAGCCATACAAAGTGCACCGTGGCAAAACATTTCGATGCGGATGGGTTGACCATTTTTGCCCAGAATATTGTCTTTTTCAATTGCTTGATAAATCTCAGCCACCTGTTCCATATTTAGTTCACGAGCTAGTACCACTACGTCTGCAAATTGCGCATAAAACTTCAAAGCTTCCACGTTAGAGATATTTAATTGTGTGGACAAATGAATTTCAACTCCTATGCTATTGGCATACATCAATGCAGCCACATCGGCAGCAATTATGGCCGAAACTTCTGATTCTTTAGCTACATCAATGATTTCGCGCATCAATGTCAAATCGTTATCATACAAAATGGTATTGACCGTCAGGTAGCTTTTTACCTTATTTTCTTTACAGATGGCTACTATTTTTCGTAAATCTTCAGTCGTAAAATTGCTGCTGGATTTGCTGCGCATATTCAGCTTTTCGATACCAAAATACACCGAATCGGCACCCGCTTTGATGGCTGCCGACAGACTTTCCCACGAACCGGCCGGAGCCATTATTTCTATCTCTTTTCTCGTCATTTTTCTGTTTAATTGTGAATTATGCATTATCAATTATGCATTAATTTAGAATTTCGGTGTCAGTTTACTCATTGTGAAACTTACTCCAACGCGTATTTGGTTGTACGGAAAATCATGAATTCCATACTGATATTGCGCGAAATAATTCAGGTTTTTGGTTTGCTTGATGAGTTTCAGACTATACACCAACGGAACATCGCCATAGGTTTTATCCTTCAAATTTTTCCAACCCCAGTAGCCGGACAGCGTGTTTTCTATTTTCCAGTCTTGATTACCCAGTATGATTTTTCCTCCGTACATAGGTGCATCATCCTGTGCACTGTTGGTTGTTTCCCAGCATAAAAAACCTGCATCGGCAACTAATCTTATTTCACTGATAAAACTGCTTTTAGTGAAAAATGATTTTCCCATTTCCACATCAAAATAATAGCCCGGCGTATCGAAATATCGACGGGTAGCGAATGTTTTTGCAGAAGCGGTTTTTAAAGTGCTGTTCAATATAACTTCTGGACGGTTTTTTTGTTCTTTCCAAAGTCTGATTCTTGTCTGAACATAAATATCGCCGACTTCAGATCCGCTTGTTGTACTCGCACCGCGGTTTTGCTTTATTTCTTCTGTTGTTTGATAATGCTCCATCACTGCTGACCATATTTTGAGCGAAACTCTTTCGGATAGGAGCGGAATATCTACTTTTATATACCCGTTTTGGGTACGGTCGCCATATCCAAAATAGTAATCGCCCATTAAACTGATAGTAGTTTTGGATGGAATAGTGGCATCCGTAAATTCCGGAACCGGATTGGCGTTAGGGCCAAACCAGGAACTTGAATATCTAACCTGCGAATAAATACCTTGCTGACAAATAATTACCAGTAATATAATGCATGTTTTTTTCATCTAATCGTCTCTAAAAATTCTACTGCAAAGATAGATAATTGTATTCACAATTTATACCTTAAATATATTTCCTACCTTTGTATCTATTTTTTGCATAAACATGAAAATTTCAAACATAGAATTTCCCGAAAAACCACTTTTTCTTGCTCCGATGGAGGATGTTACCGACCCAGCATTTCGCCTTTTGTGCAAACGTTTCGGGGTAGATATGGTTTATACGGAATTTATTTCAGCGGATGCGCTAATCAGAAGCGTAAAGCGTACCGAACAGAAACTGACTATTTACAATGAAGAGCGTCCTGTGGCTATTCAACTCTATGGACGTGAAGCGGACGCCATGGCAGAAGCAGCGCGTATTGCTGAGGAATCAAGACCTGAATTTATCGATTTAAATTTCGGTTGTCCGGTAAAAAAAGTAGCCGGTAAAGGGGCAGGAGCAGGGTTGCTTCGTGATATTCCCAAAATGTTGGAAATAACTTCGGAAGTGGTAAAGGCAGTAAAACTTCCCGTGACTGTAAAAACCCGACTGGGATGGGACGAAGACAGTAAGGTAATTGTGGAATTGGCTGAACGGCTACAGGATTGTGGTATTGCCGCGTTGGCAATACACGGACGCACCCGTTCGCAAATGTATAAAGGTGATGCGGACTGGACACTGATTGGTGAGGTGAAAAACAATCCGCGTATGCATATTCCTATCATTGGTAATGGCGATGTAACAACTGCCGCACGCGCCGCAGAATGTTTTGACAGATACGGTGTTGATGCAGTCATGGTGGGGCGTGCAGCTATTGGTCGTCCGTGGATCTTTGCTGAGATGAAGCAGTATTTTCAAACCGGTGAAATTCATCCCGTTCTCACGTTTGATGAACAAAAGAATATTTTGAAAGAGCACATTATTGCTTCCGTTCGCTGGCTCGATATCGATGAAAACACTGCCATCGAGAGCGTAAGTAATCAGCGGCTTAAAGGAATTATCCATAGTCGTCGACATCTGGCTGCTACATCGGTTTTCAAAGGTATTCCGAACTTCAAAGAAACCCGTATTGCTATGCTTCGTGCAGATAGTCTTGATGAACTTTTCAGAATAATCGATTCGGTTCATGAACCCGAACACTCTCTTTAATGTTATTATTTTCAATTATATATCACTCAAATAATTTTAAGATGAAAAAAATTTTATTATCAACTTTTGCATTAATGCTTATGATGACAGCTGGCTATGCACAAAAGAAAACACCCTTAAGCCCGGGTATTAAGTTGGAAAACCTTGACCCGTCGGTTTCACCGCATGTAGATTTTTATCAGTATTCTTGCGGTGGCTGGATGAAAAATCACCCACTTACAGGTGAATATTCACGTTTTGGAAGTTTCGATATGTTAGCTGAAAACAATCGCAAACAGCTCCGTGGTTTGATTGAAGGACTTGCCGCTAAACCCGCTGCCAAAGGTACAGTAGCTCAAAAAATCGGCGATATCTACAGCCTGGCTATGGACAGTGCTAAACTCAATCTCGACGGATATAAGCCTATCAAGAATGATTTACAACGTATAGCTCAGATTAAGACTGTAGCTGATATTCTTAAACTTGCACCCGAATTGTTGCTTACCGGACTTGATCCTTATTTTTCTATTTATGTAGGAGCCGATCCAATGAACAGCAGCCTTAATCTGGTTCAGACTTATCAGAGTGGTATTAGTCTAGGACAGCGTGATTATTATCTTGACAATGATGCTAATACAAAGGAAATAAGGGATAAATACAAAGCGCATATTGTCAAAATGTTCGAATTGGTTGGTTTTACATCGGCTGATGCACAAAAGAATATGCAAGATGTTTTGAGAATCGAAACACGCCTTGCAACAGCTGCTTACGACAAAGTAAAACTACGCGATCCGCACGCCAATTATAATAAAATGACTGTGGCCGATTTGCAAAAGTTGGTACCTGAAATTGATTGGGCTGCATATCTAAATTCTTTGGGATTAAAGAATATAAAAGATATCAGCGTTTCACAAAAAGAATCGTTGACTGAAGTTGGTAAAGTGCTTACTACCGAGCCTATATCTGCCCATATTGCTTACTTACAATGGAAACTAATTGATGATGCTGCGGCATATATGAGTGATAATATATACGCTCAAAACTTTGATTTTTACGGTAAAACTCTTTCCGGAAAGAAAGAACAATCACCTCGTTGGAAGCGTGCTGTAAGTACTGTTGACGGTATTTTAGGCGAAGCTGTTGGACAAATGTACGTAAAGAAATATTTCCCTGCTGCAGCTAAAGAACGTATGCTAAAGCTGGTTCATAACCTGCAGGTTACTCTTGGTGAGCGCATCAATGCATTACCATGGATGGGCGATTCAACCAAGGTGAAAGCAAACGAAAAATTGAAAGCTTTCTATGTAAAAATCGGTTACCCTGACAAGTGGAGAGATTATTCAGCTTTGGATATCAATAAGGAATCTTATTACGCTAACATACAAAAAGCCAACAAGTTTGAGCATGCATACAGATTTGCCAAAGCAGACAAACCGGTTGATAAAACCGAATGGCAAATGACTCCTCAAACGGTGAATGCATATTACGATCCGTCGACCAACGAAATTTGTTTCCCTGCCGGAATTCTTCAATATCCTTTCTTCGACATGAAAGCTGATGATGCATTCAATTATGGAGCTATCGGCGTGGTTATTGGTCATGAAATGACTCACGGATTTGATGATCAGGGCCGCCAGTATGATAAGGATGGTAATTTAAAAGACTGGTGGACAGCCGAAGATGGTAAGAAATTTGATTTACGCGCTAAGGTAATGTCTGACTTTTTTGATTCTATTTATGTAGCACCGGGAGTGCACGGAAACGGTAAATTTACGCTGGGCGAAAACATAGCAGACCACGGCGGATTGCAAATTTCATATCAGGCATTCAAAAAAGCCACTGCTGTTTCTCCGCTGAAAAAGGTAAAAGGTTTCACACCTGAACAACGTTTCTTCCTGGCTTATTCTAATGTTTGGGCAGGAAATGTACGTCCCGAAGAAATTTTAAAACGCACTAAATCAGATCCTCACTCATTGGGTAAATGGCGCGTAAACGGTGCTCTTCCACAGATTTCAGCATGGTATAGTGCATTCGGTATCAAAGCCGGAGATCCTATGTTTGTGCCAGTAGAAAAGCGTGTTTCTATCTGGTAAGACAACCCTACAAACAGTCTTTTCACTGTAGTGATAAGGTCTGAAAACAAATAAGGCAGAACCTCATCGTCTGCCTTATTTTTTTTGCGGTTATACTGCTTTTTGCTGGTCATAACCTTTCGATAATTTATCAACTTACCGTACGTTCGAATTTCTTCTTCACGGCTTTGTTTGCGGGCTGCTTTCACCTGTTCCAGTACCCCAAGTCTGGTACTTTGCCGCTTACCGGTTAGCGCTTTTTTAGAGAGTTTCTTTTTCATATCAATTATTATTTTGTTTTCCCCTCGTTGTAAATTCAGGAGGTCAACGTTATCTTTCTTTTTCCGTTTTCTGTTTCTTCAATATTTACATTGACTATTGACTCGGGTAGGATAGGAGCTATATTTTCCGACCATTCGATAAAGCAGAGGTTTCCGCTGTAAAGATATTCCTCCGCACCCAAGTCAAGTGCTTCCTGTACTTTATTTATCCTGTAACAATCAAAATGAAATATTATCCTTCCATTAGCACTCTCATATTCGTTAACAATAGAGAAGGTCGGAGAGTTCACGGTTTCTTTAACACCCATAACTTCGCAAATGGCTTTGATGAAAGTTGTCTTTCCGGCGCCCATTTTTCCGTTAAATGCAAAAACCGTGTTATCGCCTATCAGCTCAATAAATTCTTGAGCGGTTTTGTGTATTGTATCCAGTGACTGAATTTCCAGTTCTGTTTTTTCTATTTTTTCACTCATCGACATTTTATCCTTTTTTCTACTTATAATTGATGTTTTAGGATGCATTATTTACGTGCAAAGATACGGTAAAAATCAAATATTCGATTCTCAGAGGCTCGCGTTAGGCTTAAAATGGCTATAAACTATTGAAGCCCTGCTTTTTCCAATCACTTCCGTAAGCTCATCCAAACTGGCGCTTTTAATGCGTTTTACGCTTTTGAAATGCTTTATCAGGTCATTTTTTGTTTTTTCTCCAATTCCCGTTATCGTATCGAGCTCGGAAGCTGTTTGTGACTTGCTGCGCTTGTCACGGTGGAAGCTGATGGCAAACCGATGAACTTCGTCTTGCATCGATGCCAGTAGCTTAAAAAGTGGGTCGTTAATTTTTAATCCGATGGCTTTTGCCGGAAACCCGAATAGAAGTTCCCGGGTGTGGTGCTTGCTATCTTTGGCAAGTCCTGCTATCGGTATTGATATTTTTAACTCATCTTCTATCACCTGCCTTATTACTTCCATTTGCCCTACACCACCATCGGCAATGATGAGGTCGGGTAGGGGAGATTCTTCGTTTAACATTCTGCTGTACCTCCGACGAACCACTTCTTTCATCGAAGCATAATCGTCCGGACCAACCACCGTCTTTATATTATATTTTCTGTAATCTTTTTTCGATGGTTTAGCTTTCTTAAAAACAACACATGCAGCAACAGCATCCGATCCTGAAATGTTGGAGTTGTCAAAACACTCGATTGTTAACGGAGGTTTGTCGAGGTGCAGCGCTTCCTGAATGCTTTTCAATAATTGAATAGCTCGCTGATCAGGATTCAGTTTCTCGGCTTGCTTCAGTTTGTCAAGTTTGTATTGACGAACATTCTGTAGCGAAAGGTCCAGTAGTTTTTTGCGATCCCCGCGCTGCGGAACTGTAACCGTCACCCCTGCTATCGGTATATCCATTTTGAAAGGAACGATTATTTCTTTAGAGTTGCTCTGAAAGCGTTCGCGCAATTCTACGATGGCCATAAGGAGCAAATCTTCTTTTTGCTCATCGAGCCGTTTTTTGTATTCGATGGTGTAGCCCTGGATGATCGATCCTTTAGCAATACGCAAGATATTTACATACGCCGAATTTTCATTTTCGTCGTAAGCAAACACATCGGTATTTTCTACCACCGTGTTGGCAATAATGGATTTCGATTTATAGCTTTCTATTAAATCGTATTTTAGTTTTAGTTGGTGCGCTTCTTCAAATTTATATTCGGATGCTAACACCTGCATTTGCTCCAGTAACATTTTGCTTATCTCGTTGGCGTCACCCTGAATTATCTGGCGGATTTGTTCAATGTTAAGTTTATACTCCGCTTCCGTTTCTTTTCCTTCGCACGGACCTTTGCATTTATGAATATGATATTGCAAGCAGACTTTGAATTTACCTGCCCGAATATTTTCTTTTGTTAGCATCAATTTACAGGTGCGGATAGGGAAGAGGTCGTGTACGATTTCCAACAAAGAGTTTATGGTAAATGTAGAACTATACGGACCGAAGTATTGCCCTCCGTTCTTGTAGATATTTCGTGTTTTGAATATTCGGGGAAAAGGCTCGTTGGTAATGCAAATGCTTGGGTAGGTTTTACCGTCTTTGAGCAATACATTGTAGCGGGGCTGATATTGTTTTATCAGATTATTCTCTAGCAACAGCGCGTCTTCTTCGGTTTCAACGACGATATATTTTAGCGAGACAATATTTTTTACGAGCACATTGGTTTTACCTTGTTCGTGTACTTTGTTGAAGTAGGAGCAAACACGTTTCTTAAGATTCTTGGCTTTGCCTACATATATGATTTCGTCGTTGGCATTAAAATATTGGTATACTCCCGGCTTGTCCGGTAGTGCATTTACCTGTTCTTTTAATGTATTATTCGATTTCATGCGGTTTATTTATGGTTTGTTCCACGTGGAACAAGTTGCTTTATTTCTTCGTTTCTTTGTTCTTTTGGTTGATTTGATTTTGTTCCACGTGAAACAATTCGTTGTTTTTATCGTCCTAGCAGTACCAATAATATGTTTACATCACTCGGTGAAATGCCCGGAATACGGCTAGCTTGTCCGATGGTTTCGGGATCTATCTTCGAAAGTTTCTGGCGTGCTTCGGTGGAAAGGGACTGAATAGTATTGTAGTCGATGCGTCCGCGAATGTTGATATGTTCCAATCGTTGGAGCTTGTCGGCAATTAATTTCTCGCGTTCAATGTATCCCTCGTACTTGAGCAAAACCTCGGTGGCTTCGACAATTTCTTCTTTGCGGCTTCCAATTGCCTCGATTTTTTCTTTCAACGCAGGGATGGCTTCGGACAAATCTTCGATGGAAAGTTGCGGACGAAGAACCAAATCGCTCAGTTTGCATCCGTGCTTTAGTTCAGACGAATTGCGCGAAGCAAGAAATTCGTTGATGAATGCGGGCTTAATGGAGTAGTTTTTGATGAAATCGGTGAGGATGTTTTGCTTCTCAATTTTGGCATTCAACTGTTGGAATCGGTTATTTGTTGCCAATCCTATTTCGTGTCCTTTGCCTGTGAGGCGAACATCAGCATCGTCCTGACGAAGAATCAAACGATATTCGGCGCGCGAAGTGAACATGCGGTAAGGCTCATCCACTCCTTTGGTAACCAAATCGTCGATGAGAACGCCAATGTATGCTTCGTTGCGGGCAAGGGTAAATTCTTTTCCGCCCACACAATTTATGTGTGCATTGATACCCGCGATGAGTCCCTGACCGCCTGCTTCCTCGTAACCGGTGGTTCCGTTTACCTGTCCGGCAAAGAAAAGATTCTTGATTCGTTTCGTTTCCAGCGTATGTTTTAGTTGGGTAGGGTCGAAGAAATCGTACTCGATGGCATAGCCCGGGCGGAAGAGTTGAGCGTTTTCCAAACCTTGTATGGTATGTATGGCATCAATCTGAACACGGAGTGGGAGAGAAGAGGAAAAACCATTCAAATAGTATTCCTGCGAATCGACACCCTCGGGTTCAAGAAATAACTGGTGGGAAATTTTATCGGCAAAGGTCACAATTTTCGTTTCGATGCTGGGGCAATAACGTGGACCGATGCTCTGAATTTGTCCGTTGAACAGGGGCGAATCAGCCAAGCCCTTGCGTAGTTCGTCGTGGGTGGTTTGGTTGGTGTTGGTGATCCAACAACTTTCCTGCTTCAATTCTCGTTTGGCTTCTTCCAGAAAAGAGAACTTATGGAAGTCATTTTCTCCCTTTTGTTCGGTCATTTTGGAGAAATCTATGCTGCGTCCATCGATACGGCAGGGGGTTCCGGTCTTCATACGGTCGGTAGTGAAACCGATGGATTTGAGTTGTTCGGTGATGCCGAACGATGCCGGTTCGGAAATTCGACCTCCGACAAGTTGGTTTTTGCCAAAATGCATAAGCCCGCCCAGGAAAGTACCGGCGGTAAGCACTACGGATTTGGCACGGAAATGAACCTCGAGTGCCGAGATTAATCCGGTGACTTCGCCGTTTTCAATCACCAGTTCTTTGACGGTGTCCTGCCAAACGAAGAGGTTAGGGGTGTTGGTGATGGTGCTAATCCAGTGTTGGATGAACTGATGGCGGTCGCTTTGCGAGCGGGGACTCCACATGGCGGGTCCTTTGGAGCGGTTGAGCATCCGAAATTGTATGGCGGAGCGATCGGTAATGATACCCATCTGACCGCCGAGCGCATCAATTTCGCGCACAATTTGTCCTTTGGCTATTCCACCCACGGCGGGGTTGCAACTCATCTGACCGATTTTGTTCATGTCCATGGTGATGAGAAGTGTTTTTGAACCCATGTTGGCTGCTGCACAGGCGGCTTCATTTCCGGCATGGCCTGCACCGATAACGATTACATCGTATTTAAAATCCATTATTTTTTAGCTTCAATTTTGTTTATTATTCTCCGGGGCTTTGCCCCAAACCCCACATACTTTTTTGTCTTGACACAAAAAAGTATGCAAACAAGGTCGGTCGTTGACAAGGCCTTGCGAAAAGTAGCCTGTTTTATTTTTGTACTTATCAGGCTTTGATAATTTATGCTTCATCTTGCATTAAGCGCCCTTATAACGTTGGGTAAATACCTAATGTTTTGGGTTGCAAAGTTATAAAATTGTAAGGACTTATACTGTAAAGAAGATTATAATTGAATTATTTCATTGAAGAATCAATATTCTTATTTCTGTGTTTTAAATCTTTTATCTTCACATAAATGTTACATAAGTATTTTAAATACAGTGGTTTAATTTTAATTTTACTATTTTTATTGCAAAATTAGAAGTTAATGACTAGTTTTGTAAAAATATAAAGATGAATCTAAACTCAACTCTGGATGCTAAACTATTATTTTGGAGATACAATAGATAATTTCTTTCAAAAAAATACGGAAGAAATTATTGGTGCGATTACTCTTTCAAATCAATTTGATTCAAATGCGAATCAAAATAAATCGTGGAAACAACAAATTGAAATTTTAAAAAAGTCACTTGTTGGGTTAAATGGAATGATTTATTTTGAGTTCTCAATTCCTCGAATGGGTAAGCGTGTTGATTGCATTTTGATTATTCAAAATATTGTTTTTGTGATCGAATTCAAGGTTGGCGAAAAAGAATATCTGGGTGTAAACTACGATCAGGTTTGGGATTATGCTCTTGATTTAAAAAACTTCCATAAACCAAGTCATAGTGCTGTTTTAGTACCAATTCTTTTAGCAACCGAGGCAAAAGATCAAGTCATTCAAATTATTGAAACATCACATGAAGATCAATTAATTAAACCTCTGAAAGCAAATAAGATAAATCTATGTGAGGTAATTAAGCATTGTCTCATCTATTTAAATAATGATTCTGATATTAACGGAGATGAATATATAAAAGGTAGCTATTCTCCGACCCCTACGATAATTGAAGCGGCTGTTTCGATGTATAAAAATCACTCAGTAGATGAGATAACAAGAAGGGATGCTGATGCTAAAAATTTGACAGATACTACTAATTCTGTTTCTAAAATAATTGAATACGCACAAACCAAAAATAAGAAAGTTATTTGTTTTGTAACTGGTGTTCCTGGAGCCGGAAAAACATTGGTTGGATTGAATATTGCAACAAAACATCTTGATAAAGAACAAGCGACTACAAGTGTATTTTTATCTGGAAATGCACCTTTAGTAGCTATTCTTCAAGAAGCTCTGACTAGAGATAAAGTAAAGCAAGAAAAAGAAAAAGGGAATAAGATAACGAAAAGTTCTGCTCGCGAAGGAGTAAAAGCTTTTATTCAGATTATTCATCATTATAGAGATGCATATTTGATTGACTCTAATGCGCCTTACGATCACGTTGCTATATTTGATGAAGCACAGCGTGCATGGAATAAAGAGCAGACAATCAAATTTATGCGACGAAAAAAGAATCAACCTGATTTTAAGTATTCAGAGCCAGAATATTTGATTTCTTGTTTAGATAGACATAAAGATTGGGCGGTTATTGTTTGTCTTGTTGGTGGAGGTCAAGAAATAAATACTGGTGAGGCAGGTATTTCTGAATGGCTTTATGCAATAAAAGATTCGTTTCCCAATTGGGAGGTTTGTATATCCCCAAATTTGACGGATAGTGAATATAATGCAGTAGAGGCTATTGCAGAAATAGAAAAAAATTGTGTGGCAAAATATGATTCAAATTTACATTTATCAGTTTCGATGCGTTCTTATCGTGCTGAAAATGTTTCACTTTTTATCAAACAAATTTTAGATATAAATACTTTTGAAGCTCAGGAAACGTTATCAAAAATATCAGATAATTATCCAATAGTACTAACCAGAAGTGTCGAAACAGCTAAGAAATGGTTGCGAGAAAAGGCGAGAGGTTCTGAAAGATATGGAATTATAGTTTCGTCTCAGGCTTATCGTCTAAAACCACTGGCTATGGATGTTCGTGTAGAAACAGATCCTGTACATTGGTTTTTGGGCGAAAAAGATGATGTTCGTTCGTCCTATTATTTGGAGGATGTAGCAACCGAATTTCAAGTTCAAGGATTGGAGTTGGATTGGGCATGTGTAACTTGGGATGGTGACTTTAGATATTCAGATGAAGGTTGGAAGACATATTCTTTTGTGGGAAATAAATGGCAGAATATCAATAAAGAAGAGCGGAAACTGTATTTAAAAAATGCTTATCGAGTTTTATTGACACGTGCTCGTCAAGGTATGGTGATTGTTGTGCCAGAAGGAAATGCTGAGGATCATACAAGAAAATCAGAGTATTATGATTCAACCTTCGAATATTTAAAAGGATTGGGGATAAGCATTATATAATAATTGTAGGTTTATAAATAAACAAATAATTGAAAGTGCTATTATATCTGCAATTGATTTGATTTCGAATGAATTAGATATAATTTCAAATGATGAACTACAAAGTCAGTTTGAGATTACTTTAGAGGAATTAAAAGAGTAGTAAAATTTACTGATATAGAAAAACCAATTAAACAAACAAGAATAGTTATGAAAAACCGGAATTTGATTCTCTGTGTTTTGTGTGTTTTTGCCCTGGCGGGCAGTGCGCAGGAAAAGCTAAAACGTGTGGTGGAAAAAGATAAGGTGAGTAAACTGACCGAGACGTACTATGTGCTGGACGACGAACCGAGCATAAAAGAGGGTTCGTACCAGCTGCAGGGGGCGGACAAGAAGGTATATATTACGGGTGAGTATAAGAAAAATACGCGCACAGGTGTGTGGACTTTCAGCAACAAGGCGGGCGAAGTGTCGCGCAGGTTTAATTTTGAAAGAGACAGTGTGGTGGAATACGTGTGGGGGCGTAACGACTCAACACGAATGCGTGTGAAAACGGCAAATGGATGGAAGCTAAAAGAAGTATCGTCGCCTCCGTTTCCGATGTACGGCGACTTGAGCTTTATCATAAGCCGGAGCCTCACTTATCCGGAGAAAGCGAAAAAGGAAGGCGTACAGGGCACTGTGGTGGTGGGTGTACGGATAGACAGAACAGGTGTGCATGTGGCTTCGGGTGTGCGTACGTCGGTGGACAGTGCGTTGGACAAAGAGGCACTGCGGGTGGTGAATATGATCGATGTGTGGTATCCGGCAATATGCGATGGGCGTAAAACGGAATGTGAATATCTGATTTCGGTGCCGTTTGTGCTGAAGAAGTAGGAGCGGAGCGAGACTATCTGTGGTGGTTATTCTGCAATAATGCGTTGGTATGTAATGTATTTAGGAAATAGAATATTTTTCAGATTGGAGTTTTACATAAAGTTATCGGATATTGAACCCCGTTCGGGGTTCTGATTATTTTTTATTTATGCCACGGGTTGCACCCGCGGTTATCAACATTGAATCCTTTCAGGATTCTAAAACCTGCTTTTTTATTGACGTTGAGCTTTTTTCTTATACCGAACTCACGTTAATTAGTTTAGGATAGTATAATGGCAGGAATTGATCCCCGTGGGGAATTGATTCCTGTTTTTTTGAGTGAATGTGTGGTTTTGGGATGAACAAAATCTTGTTTTTAAAGTTATAATCAAAGTTGATATTACGGAATGTACAAAAAAGATGCAGAACATGAATACAGCTACACAAAATCTGGAAAACGACCACGTGTATATACTCCGACTGACAGACGTGATGGAGCGCATGGTGGTGATACTTTCGCCGGACTTATCGGGGATGGAACTGGTGGTGAAACTTATCAGGCAGTATGCGGATGGATTTCATCATGCCAAAGAAGAAAATCTGCTTTTTCCGCTGATGTTGCAAAAGGGGTTTTCGAACGAGCAGGGGCCGATATCAGTGATGCTGCAGGAGCATGTGCAGGGGCGCAACTTCGTAAAGATGATGAGCGAGGGCATTGAGCGCTACAAACAGGGCGATGACTCGGCTATACCGCCAATATATCGAGCTATGCAGGGCTATATCGACCTGCTGCGGGCGCATATAGGGAAGGAAAACAATGTGCTCTTCCGCATGGCCGACCGGGTGCTGAGCGCTGCCGAACAGGAGCATTTGCTTGCTGAATTTGCGGCTCTGGAAACGGGAAACTATGGTCAGGGAAAGATACAGCAATATATAACCGATATAGAGGGGCTGGAGGCGGTTTATCTAAGAGGTAAGGAGTAAGTGGTAAAGAGGCAAGCGGTAAGTAGTAAGTATAATTTGAGAACTAATATAATACAGAGAATCATTTTTATTAAACAGGTATATTTATGGATGGATATGAATCAAATCGTCGGGATTTTTTGAAAAAGCTGGGCCTGATAGCGGGTGCTACCGTGCTGTCGGCTACGGGTATGGCGCAAGTGGAGGAACTGATAACCGATAAAAAGGAAAAGTACAAACTTACGCCCGAACAAACGAAGTTTATGAAGATGTACGAAAAATGGTTGGATGAGTTTCGCAGAATGGCAAAATTTCAGAAAAAGGATCCCGATCATTTGGATAACAATAAAAAACTGGTGGCACTGTCTGAAGAGGCTAAAACCTGGCAGAAAGAGCTGATAGAACATATGAAGGATGAGAATTTTGCACGGTATTTTATGATTACCACCGAGCGGGTAACGACGGTGATATAATTTTCTTAAAACAAACCCTTCCCCCTTCGGGGACTTCCCTTAAAAAGGGAAGATCCGGAAAAAAGTCAAAAGCCCTGATTTCGAAGAATTCGAAATCAGGGCTTTTGGTATATAGTGTTACCGGATAAATGGCAACTTACTTGATATCGCCTTCGGCAATCAGGTATTCGGCAATCTGCACGGCATTGAGTGCAGCTCCTTTTTTGATTTGGTCGCTCACGCACCAGAATGTAAGTCCGTTAGGGTTCGAAATGTCTTTGCGCAAACGTCCCACGTGTACAGGGTCTTTGCCTGATAGGAACAATGGCATTGGGTATTTCTTTTCGGCCGGATTGTCGATTATTTCCACACCGGGAGCTACAGCAAAAGCTGCACGTGCTTCTTCTACGCTTACGGGTTTTTCGGTTTCGAGCCATACGCTTTCGGAGTGAGCACGCAAAGCAGGTACACGTACGCAAGTTGCACTCACTTCTACGTCGGAGTGCATAATTTTGCGGGTTTCGTGGTACATTTTCATTTCTTCCTTGGTGTAACCGTTGTCGGTAAACACGTCCACCTGAGGAATAAGATTGTATGCCAACTGGTACGCAAATTTATTTACTGTAACGGGTTCGCCTGCCAACACTTGTTTGTATTGCAATTCCAGTTCGTCCATAGCAGCAGCACCGGCACCCGATGCAGCCTGGTAAGTAGAAACGTGTACGCGTTTGATATGCGAAAGATTTTCGATGGCTTTCAGTGCCACTACCATCTGAATGGTGGTACAGTTGGGGTTGGCAATAATACCGCGTGGACGCGCTTTGGCATCGGCAGCATTTACTTCGGGCACTACCAACGGAATATCGGTATCCATGCGGAAAGCCGATGAATTATCAATCATTACAGCACCGAATTTGGTAATATCTTCGGCAAATTCTTTGGATATACTTGCACCTGCAGAGGTGAATACTAAATCAAAAGGTTTAAAATCGTCGCCGTGTTTAAGCTCTTTGACGGTGAGTTTTTCACCTTTGAACTCATATACACTACCCGCACTGCGCGACGAACCAAAAAGGCTCAGTTCTGTCAATGGGAAATTGCGTTCGGCTAACACACGCAAAAACTCCTGGCCGACGGCGCCACTGGCACCTACAATTGCTACTCTCATTGTTTTGATTTTAATACCTCTAGCTCCATAAAGAGGAATGAAGAGGTGAAATTTGAAATATCTATACTCTAATCTTATTGTTTATTTTGTACAATTTAAAGAAAAAATGTCATTGTTAAGTTCTATTGTGAAATTATTTATATATTTGCATATCAATCGGGAAAAACTAACTTAACTTTCCATCGGGGAATAAGAACCGATTGTTACCCAAATGGTCTGCAAAAGTAATTCATTTCAATAGAATTATCACACAATATGAAGAATTTAAGCCTGTTTTTCGTGTTTTTTGTGCCGATTTTTTGTTTTGGTCAGGTGAATGAAAGTTTTTTGGATGGAAACTTTATAAATAACCCAATTTGGGTCGGCACAACATCCAATTTTATTGTGAATGGCTCCCTACAGTTACAATCCAATGCTGCGGGAGCTTCCACCTCCTTTCTTTTTACTCCATCGGAAGCCATTGAAAATGCCAGTTGGGAGTGTTGGGTAAAAATAACCTCTTCCACTTCAGGAAGCAATTATGCCGTCATTTATCTTACGTCCGACAAGAATGATAATCCTGCGGTCTGTAACGGATATTATGTTCAGGTAGGTGGAACAACCGATGAGGTGTCGTTGTTCGTGCAGGAAGGTACAAAGAAAACTAAAATAATTGACGGAACGGATGGTCGGACGGGTGGAAATCCGGTGGATTTACGAGTTAAGGTGACGCGCGATGCTGATGGTAATTTCAAATTATACAGTAAACTTGCTTCGGAATCGGACTATGTATTAGAGGGATCAACACAAAATAACGTTATAACGAGTAGCTCCTACTTTGGATTGATGTTTGTTAATCCTGCTCTTGCTCGGTTAGCCTATTATTTTGATGATATAGTTGTCAGCGGAACAAAGGCGCAGGATAGGCAAGCTCCTGTCTGGACGGGGTTAAGTATTGAGCAACCGAATAAGTTGAAACTAAGTTTTTCGGAACCGATGGATTTCAGTTTAGCTGCGTTTAGTGTTGATCAGGGAATGGGAAGTCCTACTTCGCAAGTATATTCTGATGATAAAACTACGCTAGAACTGATATTTGCCACTGATTTTGAAAAGGGGAAACTTTATACGCTACAAACAACAGGATTAGCTGATTTAGCTGGGAATGTTCTTGCAGAAACCAGGCGGACTATTGGAATTGTTGAGCCTAAAGCCGTGGGTGATCTGATCCTGAATGAAGTCATGTTTGAGAATCCGTTGAACTCTCTGGAATATATTGAAATTTACAACAAGTCAGATAAATTGTTGGATGTTTCGGGTTTGGTGCTCACTACCCGAAAAACGGATGGTACGCTGAATACCGGTAGTAAAGTTCCACAAAAAACATTGATGTTACCTCATGCTTATCTTGCTTTGTGCGCCAAGGCTGATTCAGTTAGGAATTATCATCATTGTCCGACTGAAGCTAATATTCTAACAACAAGTAGTTGGTATTCACTCAATAATACCGGTTCTACACTTGTGTTGGCCAATGCAGTTAAAGATACGATTTACGATGAACTGACTTACAACACAAAGTGGCATAATTCATGGGTAACGAATCCGAAGGGAATATCACTGGAGCGAAGCGGCCCAGACTTGCTAACACAAAATCAATTCTCGTGGCATTCCTGCATTTCTACTCCTACCAACAACGGTACTCCCGGATTTGCCAACTCGGTGTATGTCGACACGGAAGCCCCGACCTGGACTTCTCTCAACCTCGAACAACCAAATAAAATAAAGTTAGTTTTCTCGGAGGCAATGGATGTGAGTAGGGCTGCATTTAGTGTTGACAATAACCTCGGAAACCCATCAACCATAACTGTTTCGGACGATAAAAAGAATATTGATTTGACTTTTGCGTCGAACTTTGAAAAAGGGAAACTATACAAACTCCAACTCTCAGGGCTGACAGACCTCGCTGGAAATACCCTGACTGAAACCGCCCGCACCATCGGAATCGTAGAGCCTAAAGCTGTTGGTGATTTGATACTGAACGAAGTGATGTTTGAGAATCCACTGAACTCACTAGAGTATGTTGAGCTGTACAATAAATCAGACAAGTTGTTGGATGTCTCCAACTTGGTAGTTACCACCCGAAAAACCGATGGCACACTGAACACCGGAAGTAAAGTTCCACTAAACACCAGACTGCTGCCACATACTTATCTGGCTTTGTGTGCCAATGCTGATTCGGTAAGAAATTATCATCATAGTCCCACCGAAGCCAATATCCTGACAGCAACGGGAAGCTGGTATCCACTCAATAATGAAAGTTCCACGCTGGTTTTGGCGAGTGCTGCCAAGGATACGATTTATGATGAAGTGAATTATAATGTGAGGTGGCATAACTCGTGGGTGACGAACCCGAAAGGAATATCACTGGAGCGAAGCGGCTCCGACCTAGCAACACAAAATCAGTTCTCGTGGCATTCCTGCGTTTCAACTGCCACTAATAACGGTACACCCGGATTCGCCAACTCGGTGTATATTGATATAGAAGCTCCAGTTTGGAATTCGCTCA
>Ga0302216_1000119_pt1 | contig 33480 bp, 31 predicted proteins | sample II_Fen_N3_2_FD_194575 | JGI IMG/M metagenome (GOLD analysis project Ga0302216, IMG submission 194575) | Peat permafrost microbial communities from Stordalen Mire near Abisko, Sweden - II_Fen_N3_2 | ecosystem: Environmental > Terrestrial > Soil > Wetlands > Permafrost | place: Sweden: Abisko...
CGGAGAACGGACTTCCGGAAAGAATCACCCCTTTCACATCGGTGGCATCGTATGGAAACTTGTTGTACGGCAGAATTTCGCTGTAGGTATTCAGTTCACGTACGCGTCTGGCAATCAATTGCGTTGTCTGGGAGCCGAAATCGAGGATGATGATTCTTTCAGTCATAGGGTAAAGGGGGATTTTTTACCCTGCAAAAGTACGGAAAAAATCACAATTTCCTTTTAGGTTTGTACCAAAAACTCCCGATGGCCAGTGCCAAAATGAGACCGGAAACGATGAACGCCCAGAGGTTGGCTTTACGGGATTCGGCTTCGATCACATAGTCGTTGTAGATCATGCGGTAGGCAGTTAGCTTGAAGTTGAGCGTGTCGCCTTGCATCACCTGGTTTTCCTTGGGTATGATGCGACCTGGCATGCAGAGGTTGTAATCGAACTCTTTACCGAAGAATGAAACGAATTCCAGCTTTTCAAAATTATCCTCGAATTTTTTCAAAGGGCTTTCCTTGTTTGTCCAAAAAATGGAGAATGCTTTGGTCTTAAAGTACTTGTTCAATATTTTTTCCATGTTGTAATCCTTGTCGCTGTTTACTTTGTCATCAAAGATCTTGTCTTTGCAAAGAGACAAACTGTCCATGCTCACGGGCGGAGCGGTCATTAGGTCGTAGTTCTTAAGCAACAAGTTGTATTGCATGTCCCACATGTTTTTGTTGAACCAATGGTTGTACTTGTCTTCCAAACTTCCGATGGCCTCCCGGATTTCGACGCCGTTCATGCCTTTATAAATGTTCGGAGTTCCTGTGAACCAATACGTTGCTTCATCCTTAGTCATGAATGAATCGATGGGGGTCTTGAAATTTGTTTGTATTTTCGGGTAGGTTTCCTTATAGGTGTAATAAGTGTAGAACCAACGGAACTTCTTTTCAAGGCTGTATTTGACCTTCATCTTGCTCCATGCGTGCGATTCGGACAACTTAAAGGTGTTAGCCATTTCTGCAACTGATTTGTAATCGCGTCGAAAGGTCAGTTGGAAAGTCGGATTTATCAATTGGATTTTATGGGTGCCAGGGTCCATTTTACTCGGCATGCCGGCAGCGATGGAATCATATTCCGATTGTCTAAGTGGGAAATTCGTGTGGATTTGGGTGGAATCATCCAACTTCCAAGTAATTTTCCAGGTGGAATCGATGGAAATCGGAACTGTATTCTGGTTTGCCAAATCCTTTCCAACCATAAAATCCTGGCCGGCATTGGAACTGAAAATCCTGTAACAGGAGCCGTCGGATTTGATTACGGTAAGCATATGGTCGGGTTCGATGCAGGAAGTCAGCGCACAGACGGCGGCCAAGAAAAGCAGTATTCTGGTATGCGTTTTCATTGTCTTAATTTTTTTGCAGTGGATACGATTTGTTCAATTTGTTTTCGATGGAATTCTGTTGCAGGTAGCACAGATACGTTTCTAGGTAGTTAAGATGCTCACTTCCTAGCATTTGCATGCAGGTGGAGTCAACTTCCAACTTGTTCTCGATGACGGGTTTGACGGAAGCGGCTGTCGTAGTGATCACATCCTCAGACTGTTGGAAAACAAAGAGCCCAAACAATAGTACAGCGGCTGTGCTCAAAGCAGTCCGAACCCAAATCAACAAGGGCGTGGTTTTATGTTCGCTTTTCTTCCCGATTCGATCCATGATGCTGTCCGTTAGGCTCTCCGGATGGTTCAACACCGGTTTCGCCTCTTTGAGCGACTGAATCAATTGTTCCAATTTATCTTCCATAACGATAGGTATTTAATTGCTTACGAAGCGCCTGCCTGGCCAGAAACAGGTTGCTTTTGATTTGACTGGCTGTCATGCCGGTGATCTGAACGATTTCCTCCGTGGGAAGGTCTTCCAAATCGCTGAGCGTGAACACCAGCTTTTGCTTGGGCGTGAGTTCGTTCGTCAAAGTGGTGATGAGCGCCCCGAGTTCAGCCTCCAGAACCTTTTTCTCCACATCCTCGTCCGAAAGCGCTTCATGCAAGGTTTCAGCCGGCAGGCTAGGACTGAAATGGTGGCTCGACTTCAACGTGTCGTAGCAGAGGTTGGCAGCGATGGCGTACACCCAGGTGCTGAACTTCCGGTTGGTGTCGAACTTTTTTAGATTCAGCCAAACCTTGATGAACGTTTCCTGAACGGCATCCCTGGCTTCTTCCTCGTTGCACAGCAAGCGATAGGCTAGGGAGTAAACCATGGACTGATGGCCTTCGACCAGCTGACGGAACGCGTTTCCGTCGTTTTGCCTGCTACGTGCGATCAAGTCGTTCAAGTCCATTTCAAAAGGTTGTTTGATATTGATACGCTAAAAGTACGGTTTGGTCGAAAAGATTTGTGTGGTTTTGGAAAATAAAATGCATTTTTCGGAGTTTAATGGAGGTAACGTGATAATTCCAGCCTTGTTGAAATGAAAAAAACGATCTTCTTGTATTTCTGCCTTATTGTACTGGTTCTAGTCATGGCCTCCTGCAAAGCTCCTTGTGGTTGCGGAAATTAATTAACTTACTATCATTCTGACTTGTTTTCATCCAAATCGATTCGATTTTCCAGAATGAGAAACTACCTGTTTGTCCGAAAAAATATCGTGAAAAAGATGTTTTTTTCGGACAAAAGCTGTACTTTTGCACCAGATTTCAAGTACACACTAAAAATTCGATTAAAACAATGATTAAGGTAGGTATTAACGGTTTTGGCCGTATCGGCCGCTTGGTATTCCGTGCCGCTCAAGAAAGAAACGATGTTCAAATCGTTGCAGTAAATGACCCGTTCCTGGATCTCGATTACCTCATTTACATGCTGAAGTACGACACCGTACACGGCCAATTCAAAGGAACTGCCGAAAACGTAAACGGCAAGTTGGTTATCAATGGCAAAGAAGTTGCATTCTTCGCTGAAAAAGATCCCGCTGCGATTGGTTGGGGTGCTTCCGGCGCTGACTACGTGGTTGAATCCACCGGTGTTTTCACCACTACCGAAAAAGCTGGCCTTCACTTGAAAGGTGGTGCCAAGAAAGTTGTTATCTCTGCTCCCTCTGCTGATGCACCCATGTTCGTATGCGGTGTCAACCTCGAAAAATATACCAAAGACATGGACGTTGTTTCCAACGCTTCCTGCACCACCAACTGTTTGGCTCCGTTGGCTAAGGTCATCAACGACAACTTCGGTATCGTTGAAGGTCTTATGACCACCGTTCATGCTGCCACCAACACCCAGAAGACTGTTGACGCTCCTTCCTCCAAGGACTGGAGAGGTGGTCGTTCCATCTTGGGCAACATCATCCCTTCCTCAACCGGTGCTGCTAAGGCTGTAGGTAAAGTTATTCCCGCATTGAACGGCAAATTGACCGGTATGGCTTTCCGCGTTCCGACCGCTGACGTTTCTGTAGTTGACTTGACCGTCCGTTTGGAAAAAGCTGCTTCTTACGACGAAATCAAAGCTGCCATCAAGAAAGCTTCTGAAAACGAACTGAAAGGCATCCTTGGTTACACCGAAGACAGCGTTGTTTCTTCCGACTTCATCCACGAAACCCGCACTTCCGTATTCGATGCAGGTGCAGGTATCGCTTTGAACGGCAACTTCGTTAAGTTGGTTAGCTGGTATGACAACGAGTGGGGTTATTCCAACAAGGTTCTTGACCTGATCGCCCACATGGACAGCGTAAAGTAAACAGAACTCTTTAAATATTGAAAGTGGCTGAACTCGAAAGAATTCAGCCACTTTTGTTATATTTGCCATCACTAAAACGAAATTGATATGAAAATAAAGTTGACCATTGTGCTGGCGTTTGCGGCACTGATTTCAGCCCAGGCACAGAATGTGGACAAGGGCAAGTTGATTGTGGTGCCCAAGGGTAGTTTTTATGAGGATGTGGTTTTGAAGGACGTGAGGCAGGTAGACAGTACGCTCAATCCCGAAAAGCCCAAGATCAAGTACATCATGGACATGACAGATCTGAAGTTGCCCAATAAGGTGGACTTATACAAGACATTTTGGGCAAACACGCCCATTTCGCAAGGCAATACCGGAACCTGCTGGTGTTTCAGCACCACTTCCCAATACGAAAGTGAAGTGTTCCGCCAGTTCGGCAAAAAAGTAAAACTCTCCGAAATTTATACGGTTTATTGGGAATACGTGGAAAAAGCCAGGCGTTTTGTTCAAGAACGCGGCAATTCCTTGTTTGATGAAGGCTCGGAAGCCAATGCCGTGGAACGCATCAGCGATGCATACGGTATGGTTCCGGAGGAATTCTATACCGGATTGATCAACAATCGTCAGTATCATTCCCATGCCGACATGTTCAAGGAAATGAGCGGTTATCTCAAATCCGTCAAGGACAACAATGCCTGGAACGAAGACCAAGTGTTGGCCACCATCCGCAGCATCCTCAACCATTACCTGGGTGAACCCCCGGTTAAGTTCAAGGTGGAAGGCAAAGACTACACGCCAAAAACCTATTTGAAAGATTACCTCAAAATCAATCCCGACGACTTCATCGAAGTGCTTTCGTACAAGCAGAAACCGTACTGGGAAAAGGTGGAATACGAAGTACCCGACAACTGGTGGCACAGTGCCGATTATTACAACCTGCCGTTGGATGATTTCATGAAAATAATCAAGTCGGCCATCCGCGCAGGCTATACCATGAGCATAGGCGGTGACGTATCGGAAGCCGGCCTTTCCCGCGATTTCCAATGTGGCGTCATTCCAGATTTTGACATTCCTTCCGCCTACATCAACGACGACGCCCGTCAGTTCCGTTTCTCCAACAACACCACCACGGACGACCACGGCATGCACCTGGTCGGTTACCTTGAAAATTATAAAGGAGATGGCAAGGATTGGTTCCTCATCAAGGATTCCAGCGCCGGTTCACGCAACAATGACAAAAAAGCGCCCGAGTTCGGCTATTACTTTTTCAGCGAAGACTTCATGAAGCTCAAGATGATGGGCATCACGGTGCACAAGGATGCGTTGAAGGAGGTGCTGGGCAAGTTTAAACTGTAACTAATCGTTCGTTTTTACTAAACAGTCGTTTTTCGTGACTCGGCATAGTCGAATCAAGCTTCGCCTCTGCTTTCGCTACTTAAAACGTTCGTAAATAGATCGGTAAACGAAAACTTCAAAATTTCGAAAAGCCCTTTATCGCCGAGCTTGAGTTCGGGAATTACCAACAACGACATGAATGCCAGGGTCATGAAGGGGGCGCCAAGCGGTGAGCCCATCTTTTTGGCCATGGCATCTGTGTTTTCGTAGGAAAGTGCAATTCTGCGGCCATCTCCGTCGGACATGAGTCCGCCCACGGGCAGCGGAAGCAGTTCGGATTTTTTGCCGTCCACGGCCACGATGCCGCCTTTGCATTCCACCAGGCGGTTGATGGCCGAGGCAATTTCTTGGTCGGAAGTCCCTACAGCCACGATGTTGTGACTGTCGTGCGCCACGGTGGAGGCGATGGCGCCGCGTTTCAAACCCATGCCTTTGATGAAGCCGATGGCCGGTTTGGCAGGGTGGTAGCGGTTGTACACCACCAACTTCAAGATATCATTTTCGGTGTCGGACACGGCTGAACCCTTTTCAATAAGCGGCTCTGCTAGCAACATCTTGGTTTGCAGTTGCCCATCCTCAGCTACGATGACGCGCATGTGCTTGCCGGTCGGGGTGACCTGAAGCGCCTCGGCGACAATGGGCAAGGCGTTGAACTGGTTGATGGGTGGGGAAGGCTCCGTTGATGGATAGCAGGCTAAGCCATTTTCGGCCACCAGAGTGCCTCCGATATAGGTTTCAGCCACTTTGAAATCTGTTAAGTTGTTGACGACGACGAAGTCCGCGCGGTCGCCTTCTTGGAGCAGGCCGATGTGGAGGTTGTAATGCCTGATGGGGCTCAGCGAGCAGCAACGAAGGGCGTCCAGGGCGTTGTAGCCTTTGGCTACGATGCGGCGGAGGTGGTTGTCCAGATGGCCGTTTTTGAAGAGGTCGTCGGGGTGTTTGTCGTCGGAGCAGAACATGACGCGGTCGGCGTGGTCCTTCAACAAGGGCATCAAATCGTCCAAGTTGCGGGCGGCGCTGCCTTCGCGAATGAGAATCATCATGCCCAGCGCCAGTTTTTCCTTGGCTTCGGCCAGCGTCATGCACTCGTGGTCGGTGGAGATGCCCTCGTCCACGTAGGTGCGCAGGTTGTCGCCGCTCAAATCGGGCGCGTGGCCGTCGATGGGCTTGTTCAGGTCGCGTGCGTGCTTCAATTTGAGGAGCACTTGCTCGTCTCCCATTAAAATGCCGGGAAAATTCATCATTTCAGCCAAAAAATGGATGTCGTCGCGTTTCAAAAGGGTTTTTACATCGGCGGCGTTTAGCACGGCACCTGCCGTTTCCACATGGGTGGCGGGTACGCAGGAGGGGGCGCCGAAATAGAACTTCAGCGGCGATTTTTTGCCGTCCTCGATCATGTAATCGATGCCGGGGATGCCGCAAACATTGGCAATCTCGTGCGGATCGCAAACGCAGGCCACCGTGCCGTGGGGCAACACCTGGCGCGCAAAAACGGAGGGGATCATCATCGAGCTCTCGATGTGGATGTGGGCGTCGATGAGGCCGGGGATGAGGAATTGGTCGGTCACTTCGGTGGCGGGTTCCACCGAGACGATGCGACCATGGCTGTAGGTGATGATGCCGTCGAAAATGCGGTTGGACACTACGTCCGCTATATGTCCTGAAATCGTTTTCATAGGAGTTGGATTAAAGGCAAATGTAGAAAAAAACGCGTACTTTTGTTCCATTGACAACCAAGAAAATATGAGCCTCCCCCTAATCACCCTGCTCGGACCCACCGCTTCCGGCAAAACCCATTTGGCGGTAAAGTTGGCGGCTGAACTCGATGCCGAAATCATCAGCGGCGATTCACGGCAGGTGTACCGTGGAATGGACATCGGAACAGGTAAAGATCTGAGCGAATACACGTTGGATGGTCGCGAAATTCCGTTTCACCTCATTGATATTGCCGATGCCGGGTACAAATACAACGTGTTCGAGTACCAGCGCGATTTTTTAAACGTGTGGAATTCCTTGAAAAAACCGGCCGTACTTTGCGGTGGCACAGGGCTTTACATCGAATCAGTCTTGCGGGGCTACCGCCTGGTTCCCGTACCGCCCAACCCCGACCTTCGTTCCGAATTGGAGCTGAAGTCGCTGGAGGAACTGACCGCACTTTTGGCCACCTACAAACAACTCCACAACACCACCGACGTGGACACCGTGAAACGGGCCGTACGCGCCATTGAGATCGAAGAATACTACCGTTGCAATCCTTCGCTGGACGCCAACTTTCCAAAAATCGACAGCATCGTTTTCGGTCTCCAGTTGGACCGTGAAATCCGTCGCGAGCGTATTTCTCAACGGCTGAAATCGAGGTTGGAGGCCGGCATGGTCGGTGAAGTTGAAAACCTAATTCAGCAGGGAATTCCCGTGGAGGACCTCATTTATTACGGGTTGGAATACAAATACCTGAGCATGTATCTAATAGGTGAGCTCTCTTACGAGCAGATGTTTTCACAGCTCGAAATTGCCATCCACCAGTTCGCCAAACGGCAGATGACTTGGTTCCGCGGAATGGAAACTAGGGGCATCAAAATACACTGGCTCGATGCACTGGCACCAGCCCAAGAAAATGTCGAAAAAATGTTGGAATTGATCAGCCCAGTCGGCTGATTTTGCGAAGCCGGTCCTCGTCGATAATCTTGATGCGGCGTCCGTCCATGGCGATGACGCGTTCGGACACGAACATGGAAAGCGTTCGGATGGCGTTGGAGGTGGTCATGTTGGAGAGGTTGGCCAAATCCTCGCGGGAAAGGTACACGTTGATGGTGGCGCCGTCTTCTTCCAAGCCGTAATTGTCACGCATGAAAATGAGCGATTCAGCCAAACGTCCACGAATGTGCTTTTGGGTGAGGTTCACCTGACGGGCATCGGAAACGCCCAAGTCAATGGACAGTTGCTGGATGAAGAAGTAAGCCACCTTGTTGTTTTGGAGGATCAATTTTAGGATGACTTCCTTTGGAATCATGACGATGCTCGACGTTTCGAAGGCACAAGCGCTGGTATTGTAGTTCCCTTCCGCAAAGAAGGCACGGTAGGCAAAGTAGCTGATGGGTTGCAAAATGCGGACAATTTGGTTTCGACCGCCCACCCCTTCTTTGTAAATCTTCACTTTACCACGAATCACGCTCATCATGTGGGTAGGTTTATCTCCCTCATAATGAATGATTTCGTTTTTCTTGAAGGTCTGTACCTGGAAGTTGGACTTGAGATATTCCTGCTCGTCGGGTGTCAGTGCCTGCCAAATATCTGTTAAACTTTCCAGATCTTTCGTTTCCGATATTGACTGCCTTTTAACCATTTACTTGTTATAAAACATACTTATACAACGCAAAAATAGGGTAAAAATTCAAAAAAACAATAAAATGGGAGTTTTTTGCTAATTTTGCAGTCTAATCAATGTTAGAATCATGACAAGCTTAAGGCACCTCGACACCACGGCCATTCTTTTGATCCATTGCCCCGACCAAAAAGGCATTCTGGCAGCCGTGACCGACTTCATCAACGTCAACAAAGGAAACATCATTTATTTGGACCAACACGTTGACCGTAAGGCTGGTGTGTTCTTCATGCGGGTGGAATGGGAGCTCGAGCAGTTCACTATTCCGACCGAGAAAATCGAAGAATTCTTCAATACGCTGTATGCACTGAAATACCAGATGAACTTCCGCCTCTACTTCGGCAATCAAAAACCGAAAATGGCCATTTTCGTCTCCAAGATGTCGCATTGCCTGTTCGACTTGCTGGCGCATTACAGTTCTGGGGACTGGAACGTGGAAATTCCCTGCATCATCTCCAACCACGAAGATTTGGGCGAAATCGCCGGACACTTCGGTATACCGTTCCACCATTTTCCCATCACGAAGGACAACAAGGAACAACAGGAAGTGCGTGAACTGGAACTATTGAGTTCGTACGGCGTCAATTTCATCGTACTGGCGCGTTACATGCAGATTATTTCGGACGATTTCGTGGCCAATTACCCGAACCGCATCATCAACATCCACCACTCCACACTGCCGGCATTCATCGGTGCCAAGCCCTATCATGCGGCCTACGAACGTGGTGTGAAAATCATTGGCGCCACCAGCCATTATGTGACGGCCGACCTCGACGCCGGTCCCATCATCGAGCAGGACGTGGCTCGCATTTCCCACAAGGACACCGTCGAAATGTTGGTGCACCGTGGTCAGGACATCGAAAAAATCGTTTTATCAAGAGCGGTCGAAAAGCACATCGAACGCAAAATATTGGTTTACCAAAACCGTACCGTGGTTTTTAATTAAGGCCTCGTTCATACGACAGTAACTAAAATGGAAGTCACCATCATCAAATACAATGCCGGCAACATCTATTCCGTAGTGCACGCGCTGCGTCGCATCGGGATCGAACCGGTGGTCACCGACGACAAGGAACGCATCCTAGCCGCCGACAAGGTGATTTTTCCCGGCGTGGGGGAGGCTTCCTCCACCATGGCTTACTTGCGCGAACACAAACTGGACCAGCTGATTACAAACTTGAAACAACCCACGCTCGGCATCTGCATCGGTTTGCAACTCATGTGCCGGCACTCCGAGGAAGGCGATGCGAAATGCCTCGGCATCTTCGATACCGACGTGAAAAAGTTCATCTCCCACAACCCGTTCGACAAAGTGCCCCAGATGGGCTGGAATACCATTTCAGACCTCAAGACCAGCCTTTTCAATCACGAAATGGAAAGCCATTACGTCTATTATGTGCATAGTTTCTATGCTGAACTCTGTGATCAGACTATTGCGATGACCGATTACCTGCTGCCATACAGTGCCGCCCTGCATCGTGACAACTTTTATGCCACCCAGTTCCACCCCGAAAAGAGCGGAGACTTGGGCGAGCGCATCCTTAGAAACTTCATCGACATCCGCTAATGGACATCATACCCGCCATAGACCTCATCGATGGAAAGTGCGTCCGCCTCTCGCAGGGCGACTACGACCGAAAAATAATCTACAACGAAAATCCGCTCGAAGTGGCCAAGATGTTTGAGGATCATGGCATTACGCGACTGCATTTGGTCGACCTCGACGGTGCGAAGGCACACCATATTGTGAACCATAAGGTCCTGGAAACCCTCGCCAACCAGACAAAGCTCATCATCGATTTCGGCGGTGGCCTAAAAACGGACGACGACTTGCGCATTGCCTTTGAATGCGGCGCACAGATGATTACCGGTGGCAGCATCGCTGTGAAATCACCGGAGGTTTTCGAATCGTGGATTTCCAAATTCGGGGCTTCCAAAATTATTTTGGGTGCCGATGTCAAGGACGAGAAAATCGCCGTGACAGGGTGGACGGAAGATACGGACCTTAAGCTGGTCCCCTTTCTCGAAAACTACGTTTCGAAAGGCATCACCAAAGTCATCTGCACCGACATCGCCAAGGACGGCATGCTGCAAGGTGCCTCGGTGGAACTCTATAAAAAAGTGCTTCAGGCTTTTCCCACGATGTACCTCGTGGCCAGCGGCGGCGTGAGCAACATTCAAGACCTGGAAGTGCTGGCTGAAGCGGGTCTGCCAGCCGTCATTTTCGGCAAAGCCATTTACGAAGGTCGCATTCAACTAAAGGATCTCGAACCCTTTTTAAGCTAACTACGCATGCTCGCAAAAAGAATTGTCCCCTGCCTCGATGTCAAAGACGGAGAAACCGTAAAAGGCATTAACTTTGTAAACTTCCGTCAGGCCGGCGATCCCGTCGAACTGGGTGCGGAATACAGCCGTCAGGGTGCTGACGAGCTGGTTTACCTGGACATCACGGCATCGCACGAAGGCCGCAAGACTTTTACCGACATGGTGAAGCGCGTGGCCGCCAAGGTGAGCATTCCGTTCACGGTGGGCGGTGGCATCAACGAGCTCAAGGATGTTGACAAGATGCTGAACGCGGGAGCCGACAAGGTTTCCATCAATTCGGCAGCCATTCGCAACCCCAAGCTCATCGACGAGATTTCACGCAATTTCGGCGCGCAAGTCTGCGTGGTGGCCATCGATGCGAAACTGGAAGCCAACGGCGAGTGGGTGTGCTACCTCAACGGAGGCCGAATCCCGACCGAATACACGCTGTTCAAGTGGGCCAAGGAAGCCCAGGAACGCGGTGCCGGCGAAATTCTTTTCACCAGCATGTCGCACGACGGGGTAAAAACCGGTTATGCCAATGAGGCTCTGGCTCGGTTGGCCGAAAGCCTTTCCATTCCCATCATCGCTTCGGGCGGGGCAGGCGAGATGTCGCATTTTCGCGACGCCTTTACCCTTGGCAAAGCCGATGCAGCGCTGGCAGCCAGCGTGTTTCACTTCGGAGAGATGACCATCCCCGACTTGAAAAGTTATTTGAAAAAAGAAGGTATTGTAATACGATAAGAATATGAATCTAGATTTCAGCAAATTAAACGGACTTATTCCTGCCATCATTCAGGATGCCGTATCAGGCAAAGTCCTCATGCTGGGCTTCATGAATGAAGAAGCACTGGCCAAGACCATCGAACTAGGCCAAGTGACCTTTTTCAGCCGTACTAAAAACCGCCTTTGGACCAAGGGTGAAGAAAGTGGCAACTTTTTGAACGTGGTTTCCATCAAGGAAGACTGCGACAAGGATACGCTGCTCATTCAAGCCAATCCGGTAGGCCCCGTTTGCCACGAAGGTTGGGATACCTGCTTCAACGACACCAACAAACCCGACGGTTTCGCGTTCTTGAAATACTTGCAAGACTTTATCGATCAACGCTATAAGGCTATGCCAGAGGGTTCCTACACCACCTCCTTGTTTAAGAGCGGCGTAAACCGCATGGCTCAAAAAGTGGGTGAGGAAGCGGTGGAAACCGTTATCGAGGCCACCAACGGCACCGAAGAAGGCTTTTTGTACGAGGCTTCCGACTTGGTCTATCACCTCATCGTACTGCTCACCAGCAAGGGCTATCGCTTGGACGACTTGGGACTTGAACTTAAAAAAAGACATAAATAATGGAAGACGATGTATTGATCAAATACGTGGACGTCACGGTGAGCCACGACGACCAGAATATTCTGGAAAATGTAACCTTCGAAGTACACCGGGGTGAATTCGTGTACATCAACGGCCGGGTGGGTTCAGGCAAGAGCAGCCTGCTTAAGACCTTGTACCACGACTTACCGGTTTCGGAAGGCAGCGCCACCATCTTTGAATACGACCTCACGGACATGCATTTGAACGATGTGCCCGAACTCCGTCGCCGCATCGGCATCGTGTTCCAGGACTTCCAATTGCTTAGTGACCGAACCGTGGATGCCAACCTGCAGTTTGTCCTTCAGGCGACCGGTTGGAAAGACAAGACCGAAATTCAGGACCGCATCAGCGACGTGCTCCGTCATGTGGGCATGAGCGGAAAAGGCCTGAAGATGCCCCACGAACTCTCCGGAGGTGAGCAACAACGCATCGTCATGGCGCGTGCCTTGCTGAACTCTCCCGACATTATTCTAGCGGACGAACCCACAGGCAATCTAGATCCCGAAACCGGCGCTTCCATCGTGGAATTGCTCCATTCCATTCAGGAATCGGGCACTACCGTGGTGATGAGCACCCACAATACCAACTTGATTCAGAGCTATCCGGGTCGCGTTCTGAAATGCGACAACGGGCGCTTGATTGAATAAAATATCGTAACTTTGCTACGTTTAGTAAAACCTCAAAAAAATATACGAAAATGAAAGTGCTGAAGTTTGGTGGTACTTCCGTAGGGTCCGCCCAAAGAATGAAAGAAGTATCCAATCTCATCCTCGACGGTCAGAAAAAAATTGTGGTGCTGTCGGCTATGTCTGGAACAACCAACACGTTGGTGGAAATCTCGGATTATTTGTACAAACGCAATCCCGATGCCGCCAACGAAACCATCAACAAGCTGGCGCTCAAATACGAAGGCGTAATAGATGAACTGTATTCCACCGAGCAGTACAAGGCCAAGACCAACGAAATCATCGAAGCGCATTTCGATCAAATCCGCAATTTCACTGGCAACCTGTTTACGCTTTTTGAAGAAAAAGTGGTACTGGCACAGGGCGAATTGCTTTCCACCAATATGTTCACCAATTATTTGCTTGAGAAAGGCGTTAAGGCCGTGCTGCTGCCCGCCCTCGAATACATGCGCGTGGACAAGAACGGTGAACCCGATACCGACTACATCAAGGAAAACCTGGCCAAACAGCTGGAAAAATACCCCGATACCGACATTTTCATCACGCAAGGGTTCATCTGTTTGAACGCGTATGGCGAAGTTGACAACCTGCAACGCGGCGGAAGCGACTATTCAGCCTCCATCATCGGCGCAGCCATCAAGGCGCAGGAAATCCAGATTTGGACCGATATTGACGGCATGCACAACAACGATCCCCGCATCGTGGACAAAACCGCGCCGGTTTCGCACCTGCATTTTGAGGAAGCTGCCGAGTTGGCCTATTTTGGTGCCAAAATCCTTCACCCTACGTGCATTCTGCCTGCCAAACTAGCCAATATCCCGGTTCGTTTGCTGAACACGATGCAACCCGAAGCTTTTGGGACGTTGATTTCCAACAAGACCGAAAAGAGCAAGATCAAGGCTGTGGCTGCCAAGGACGGCATCACCGCCATCAAGATCAAGTCCGGCCGCATGCTGTTGGCTTACGGTTTCCTCCGGAAAATCTTTGAAATTTTTGAGAGCTACCAGACCCCCATCGATATGGTTGCCACGTCCGAAGTCGGTGTTTCACTGACCATTGACAAAAACAAGAGCCTACAGGAAATCATCGACGAACTGAAGAAATTCGGAACCGTCACGGTGGACACCGACATGGTGATTATCTGCGTGGTGGGCGACCTGGAAATGGAGAACATCGGATTCCCCACATTAGTGTTGCAAGCGGTCAAGGACATTCCCGTGCGCATGATTTCGTATGGCGGAAGCAATTACAACATCTCACTGCTCGTTAAATCCGTTGACAAGAAGCGGACGATGCAAGCCTTGAGTGATCATCTTTTCAATAACTAGACTGACTACGAATAATGGATCAAAAAGGAACGTTCCCCGTAGCGAAACTCGCCCAACTGGAAACACCGTATTATTATTACGATACCGAAGTGCTGCACCGCACGCTTCAAACCGTTACTTCCGAAGCTGGCAAGTACGATTTTCACGTTCATTATGCGCTCAAGGCCAATGCCAACGCACGCATTCTCAACATTATCAACAGCTACGGGCTGGGTGCCGACTGCGTAAGCGGTGGCGAAGTTCGTGCAGCCTTGGAAGCAGGTTTTCCCGCCTCCAGAGTGGTTTTTGCCGGTGTGGGCAAAGCCGATTGGGAGATCAATTACGGCTTGGAACACGATATTTTTTGTTTTAATGTGGAATCCATTCCTGAACTGGAAGTCATCAACGAGCTGGCCGAGGCCCAAGGCAAGGTTGCTCGCATCGCATTGCGCATCAATCCGAACGTGCAAGCCGACACCCACCATTACATCACCACGGGCATGGAAGAAAACAAGTTCGGCATCGCACTCTGTGATTTCGACAAGGTGGTGGATGTGGCGGTTAAGTCCAAGAATATCAAGCTGATAGGCATTCATTTCCACATCGGTTCCCAGATTCTGGAACTGAATAATTTTGCCGGCCTTTGCAGCCGCGTGAACGAGCTTCAGGACCAACTGGCCAAGCGCAACATCACCCTGGAACACATCAACGTGGGCGGCGGACTGGGTATTGATTACCACTACCCGAGCAGAAATCCTATTTCCGATTTCGCCGGTTATTTCAAGACGTTCAAGAGCATGTTAAAACTCCGCGACGGTCAAACCCTGCATTTCGAACCGGGCCGTTCCATCGTGGGTCAATGTGGCAACCTTATTTCCAAGGTGTTGTACATCAAGGAAGGGGTCAACAAAAAGTTTGCCGTTTTGGATGCTGGTTTTACTGAACTGATTCGTCCGGCTTTGTACCAGGCTTACCACAAAATTGAAAACATCACCTCGGAACTGCCCGTCGAAAAATACGACGTGGTGGGTCCCATCTGCGAATCGTCCGACTGCTTTGGCAAGGAAGTGGAACTGAACGGGTCGAAACGCGGAGACCTCATCGCGTTGCGTTCAGCCGGTGCCTATGGAGAGATTATGGCCTCACAATATAACTTGCGGAAGTTGCCGAAAGCTTATTTTTCCGACCTGATATGATGTTTCTTGAATGGTTTCAATGGTCTGTCGCTGAATGGGTTCTGGCTGGTTCGCTGGTCTTGTTCCTGCTTGTTCAGCTGTATGTTTATCTTTTCTTTTTCAGTGGCGTTCCCCGTTTTGCAAAGCGGGTCAATTCGGGCAAGATAAACTTGGCTCAACAGCAACCGCCCGTCACCGTCATCATCACTACGAGAGACCAAGAAGCCATATTAGCCAGGCAGTTGCCACTCATTCTGGAACAAGAATACCCTGAATTTCAGGTTGTGGTGGTGAACGATGCATCCTCGGACGATACGGACGAGTTGCTCAAGAAGTTGGCGCTCCAATACCCGCATCTGTACCATACCTTTGTTCCGCCAGGCGTGCAAAGCATCAGCACCAAGAAAATGGCCCTCACCGTGGGCATCAAGGCGGCAAAATACGATTTCCTGCTGTTCACCGAGGCCAACTGCCTGCCTTCCGGGCCACATTGGATCGCCTCCATGATGCAGCAATTCACCGAAGGTACTTCCGTCGTGCTTTCCTACAGCCGCTACGAAACCATCCACGGCGTTTTCAAAAACCTTATTGCCTACGACAACCTCTACCAAGGTATGCGTTACCTCGGTTTGGCCGCTTCCAAACGTCCGTACATGGGCGTAGGTAAAAACTTGGCCTATCGCAAGGAGCTGTTTTTCAATCAAAAAGGTTTCGCCTCGCATTTGAAGTTGTATTCGGGCGAAGACGACCTCTTTATTTCGGACGTTGCAAAAGCAAACAATACCCGCGTGGAAGTTTCACCAGCCGCGGTAATGAATATTGTCACCGAGGACGCGAAATCCCATTGGAAAGAATACCGCATTAATCAAATATACACTTCAGCTTTTTACAAACCGATGGCCAGGTTTCGCACCGGCATGGAGATTTTCTCCCGCTATGCGTTTTACGCGCTGTTCATCAGTATGTTGGTTGTCGGTCTGGTCAATGGAAATTTGCCCCTGCTCATCGTGGACGGCGTGCTGTTTCTGATCCGTTTCCTCACACAGATGGTGGTGATCAACCGCGTTGCCAAAACACTGAATGACAAGCGTTTTTACCTTTCCATCCTGATTTACGACCTGTTCATGCCTTGCTATGTACTGTTGTTGCGCTTCGACAAGATGTATTATCGCAGGAAATCGTACACCAGGCAGGTGCTGCATTGACCCATGCTGGCGCCCTTCCAGACTCTAACCCCCGATTGGTCGCTCCCCGGCGTTCACGCCTGCACCATTCTGGCCGCCTTCCAAGATGGCTCGCCCGTTTCTTTCAGTTTCCACAGCAATTTAGGCTTGGAATGCCGCACCCAATTGCAGGAACTTCTTTCACCGGCTGAACCCGTGACTTGGCTCAAGCAAGTCCATGGAGACACCCTGTTGGAATTGCCACAGCCGCCTACCCGCCCCGAAGCGGACGCCTCCTACACTTTTTCCAAGAAGACCATTTGCGTTGTTCAAACCGCCGATTGCTTGCCCGTCGTTTTCGCCCGCAAGGATGGAACCGCCGTCGGCGTGGTGCATGCCGGTCGCCGCGGCATCGAAATCGGGCTGTTGGTGAAGATGGTCCGCCAATTAAGCAACCCTGCTGAACTGATGGTATGGATAGGCCCAGGCATTGCCGCCGAAAGCTACCCGGTCTCCCGTGAAATGCGCGATCATTTCCTCCAAAACAACCCTGATTGGTCCTTCGTTTTCAAAGAAGGCGCTCCAGGACAGTTCCACATGGACCTCCAACAGATCGCACGTCTTCAACTGGTGCGTTCAGGCATCCTTCCCGAGCACCTTTCGGGAGCGGAATGGAACACTTACACCGACCCGCTGCTCCACTCCGCAAGGCGTGACGGAGAACATTCCGGAAGAATGGCGACGTTTGTTTGGATGGAATAGTTAAAAAGAACCGCATTCGAATTTTTTTGTACCAGGTTGTAAAATTTATACAAATAACCATGCAATTCTAAAAAATATATTTAATTTAGCATGGATAAAGCTCACCGCCATGTACCTATCACGAATCATCGAAGAAAGTGTTCGAGCATCCTTGGCCAACAATCCGGTCGTTGCATTGACTGGCCCGAGGCAGTGTGGAAAATCCACACTTGCCAAGCAACTGATGAACGGATTCGACCAAAGCATCTACTTAGACTTGGAACGTCCGTCCGATTTGCTGAAGCTCGAAGATCCGGAATGGTTTCTTTCCAGACAACAGGATAAACTCATCTGTATCGACGAAATTCAAAGGCGTCCCGATTTGTTTCCCATTATTCGCAGCCTGACCGATGAATGGAACAAGCCTGGTGCTTTTCTGATAGTGGGTTCAGCCTCCAGAGATTTGTTGCGACAAAGTTCCGAAACCTTAGCCGGTCGAGTTGCCTACAAACGCATGACTCCTTTTTTATGGAACGAAGTGAACAACGAATGGGCGTTGGAAACCTACTTCTTCAAGGGAGGCTTTCCCAGAAGCCTTTTAGCAAAAGGTGACGAGGCATCGTTCGAATGGAAACTCAATTTTATTTCAACCTTTCTGGAACGTGACCTGATGCAATGGCTGAACTTCACTCCATCCACCATGCGTAGGCTTTGGCTCATGTTGGCGCATTTGAATGGACAGACCGTTGATTATACAACCATAGGCCGTTCACTCGGCGTTTCAAACGTCACGATTAAAAATTACATCGACCTTCTGAAGAACACGTACATGGTCGAAGTCGTACCTGCCTATTTTTCCAATCTTGGAAAGCGCCTCGTCAAGTCACCGAAAATCTATGTGGCCGATTCGGGATTGCAGGCTGCACTGCTTGGTCTGCACAGTTTTGATGAATTGACTGGTCACCCCTCTTTTGGCGCCATTTGGGAACAGATCGTCCTTTCCAACATCAAAGGAAACTACCCGGAAGCCGAGGTTTCATTCTACAGAACAAGCAATGGAGCTGAAGTGGATTTTGTCGTCGTATTTGGAAACAAAACCTTCATTGTCGAATGCAAGTCTTCGCTTTCACCCACCCTATCCAAAGGCAACTACTTATCCATCGAAGACATCGCTCCCAATCAAACGTTTGTGGTTGCTCCAGTCAAGCAGGGTTGGGCATTGAAACCAGGAATTGACGTGGTTTCATTGAAAGAGTTAACGGATCGGTTGGGGTCGAAAACATACTAAATTGCAGGTGGTTGGAGGGTAAAATCGTGTCTGGACTCAAATGCCGTAAAAATGTCATAGGTGCACCGCAAGGGGCATGCTCCGTTGCGTTGTAATTTTGAGCCTAAACCAAAAACGAAATCAATATGGAAACAATTGGTGCCAAAATCGTAGAAATCAGAAAGCGGAAGGGGTTTACTCAGGAGCAGCTTTCTGATTTGTCAAAGATCAATTTGAGAACCTTGCAGCGCATTGAAAAAGGAACGACGGAACCCCGGAGCGAGACTTTAAGCAACATTTGTCTGGTGCTGGAAGTCAATATGGAAGATCTTCTGGATTATGGCAAATCGGACGATCTGAAGTTCTTGAAATATTTTCATTTGACCGTTCTGACCTGCTTGGTCTTTCCACTGGGAAATGTCCTGCTCCCCTTAATTTTATGGCTGACGAAACGTGATCGCATCATCGATTTGGAAGAACAAGGTTTGAATGTGTTGAACTTCCAAATTTTATGGTCCATCCTTTTATATGTCAGTTTCACCCTGTGGGGCTTCCTCCGAATTTGTCATTGGAACCATGCCGATTGGCTTTTGTACTTGGGCATCCTATTTTATGTGCCCAATGTCGTTTATCCCATATACATCGCTCGTCAGATCGGCAAGGGCATTCTTAGAAAATTCTATATCACCCCCATTGCATTTATTAAATGATACCATGAAAAAGTACCTTCTTTTAATACTCATCGGACTTTGTCAACTCGGTTTCGCACAAGAAAATCGAATCATTGAAACGCCCAAAGTGGATAGGCGCATGGAATTGCTGAGCATCGTTTTTCGTCTGGCGGGAAATGAGGAATACAACGGTGCGTTCTTTAAAAAATACACCGATCGGGTTGATGCTCATTTCAACGCATTCAGAGGGCACGAATTGATACAATTTGCGAAGGAGTTGCATCGGAAGGGGATTTCGTACGATGCTGTCGCGAGCATGGCGGTCTTTCTGGATGAACGTCTGAAACCAGTGATCGATTTTTCTACCGCACTTCCCAGCAATCGATGGACTAAAGAAGATGCGACCAAGTTTGTCACCTTGCTCCAAAAATTTTACAAAGATGCCAAGTGTGACGCGTTTTTCAAGGAAAATGAGGCGTTTTATCAGGAAGTTGCCATTCGCTTTCAGCCGGCATATAAGTCCTTGGATTTTAATTGGTTCCTCACGTTTTTCGGAAACAAGGCTGACGATAACTTCAAAATCCTTTTAAGTCCTGGTTGCGGAGGTCACAATTATGGGCCATCCTATTCGCCAGCCCACGCCAAAAGGGAAGTGTTTGCCATCATGGGAACGTGGAGGGTGGATGAAACCGGGATGCCCGTTTATGACGAAAAGGAATACCTTCCACTTCTGGTTCACGAATTCAGCCACTCGTTTGTAAACGTACTTTTGGAAAAAAACGAAGCGCTGTTTGAAGAAAGTGGAAAGAATATCTATCAGGCCATGGAATACGAAATGAGCCGACAACAAGCCTATGGAAATTGGAATATCATGCTGAATGAAGCCTTGGTTCGGGCATCGGTCATCAAATACTTTATGGACCATGGAGCCAGTGAATTGGAAACGAGCAGGATGATTGTCCAAGAGTTCAACAGAGGCTTTATTTGGATCAAGGGACTTGTCGACGAACTCAAGCGCTATGAAACCAACAGAAACGAATACCCAACGCTTGAAAGTTACATGCCTGCCCTTTCGAACACCTATAAAAAAATGGCCGAGGCAGTCAGCCAATACGATGCTCAACGACCAACGGTCGAATCCATTGTGGAGTTTGCGAACAACACCGCCCAGGTAAGTTCGCAACTAAAAACCATCACAATCAATTTTGACCGACCGCTAGATGGGAAGGGGTATTCCGTGAATTACGGTAACAAAGGCAAATCAACTTATCCAAAAATAGATTCCATTTTTTACACAAAGGAGAATAAATCCGTCGTCATGAACGTTCAGTTGAAACCGAACATGGAGTATCAAATGGTACTGATCGGCAACAATTTCAAGACTTCACAAGGTTATCGTTTGAAACCGTATGAGGTGAATTTCAAAACAACCGAATAAATGCACATACATAGCTATATTTGCACAGATAATTGGAAAAAATAGTGATAACTATGTAAAAATAGTTATTTTTGCCTCGATTATAACCTACATATATGAAAAGGCTTGTACCATTCGGTTCAGTACCCATAGACGCATCCATCCTAAAATCGGTGTTTTCCGACTACGGTTTCCCAGGAAATAAAATTTCACTGTTGGAACAAAGTGGAAACTTGATTCGATTGAAAAGAGGGTTCTATGCCGTATCACCAGATGTTTCCGGGCAAACTCTATCACTTGAACTAATAGCCAATCACTTGTATGGACCGTCCTATGTGTCCATGGAGTACGCGTTGCGATATTATGGACTCATTCCCGAACGCGTTTATGAAGTTAAGTCATTGACATCCAAGAGAAGTCGACAATTTGTCAACGAACTTGCCACCTTCAGCTATATTGAAACAACAGCCAACTACTTTCCAATCGGCATCCGACAGGTCTGCGATACACAAACCTTCCTAATCGCCTCACCCGAAAAGGCGCTCTGTGATTTGATAGCCTACACACAAGGTTTGCGCATTCAATCTCCTAAAAGTATGATGCAGTACCTTGACGAAGATATTCGATTTGACACTGCTGAACTCGCTCATTTTGATCCTGCATTGATCCGACAATGTGTTGAATTTGGTAAGAAGAAGCGTGAATTGTCCATCCTTCTAAAACTTCTGGAAAAATGAGCATCTTTGACCAAATGATATCGCGTTACGAGATCACATCCAACGCCGACAGGCTGAACGCCATCCATGAAATCATGCAAGAGATTACACTTGCCGGATTGTATCGAGGAGGTTTTTTTGAAAAAGCTGCCTTTTACGGAGGTACTTGTTTGCGAATATTTCACAATCTTCCTCGATTTTCGGAGGATTTGGATTTTTCTCTGGTTGCAAAAGACGAACCCTTTCAGATTACAGATTACTTTCCAGCCATCGTTTCTGAATTCAAAATGTATGGTCGAGAAGTGGAGATCACCAAAAAAGTGAAAAGTGGCTTCGGAAAGGTTGAATCGGCCTTCCTGAAAGTTCAGACGAATTTGTTTGACCTTTCACTTCTGGCTGATAAAAAAGTTCGGATTAAGATCGAGGTCGATACAAATCCTCCACTTATTTTTGACACTGAACAGAAACTCTTAATGCAACCATTTTCGTTTATGACGCGATGTTTCACCTTGCCCAATTTGTACGCGGGCAAAATGCATGCTTTGGTGTACCGTACTTGGCAAAATCGTGTGAAAGGGCGTGATTGGTATGATTTTGAATGGTATGTCCGTAACAATGCTCCTCTGAACTTCGAACACCTTCAAGTTAGGATCAAGGAGTTTAACGGTTTGGAAGTGAGTAAAGAAAACTTTCTGGTGCTTTTGAAGGAGCGATTAGCAACCACAGATATTGAAAAAGTCAAAAAGGATGTCGCGCCATTTTTGAAAAACACGCAAGAATTGGAAATTTGGTCCAACGATTACTTCCTGCAATTATCTGATCGTATTCGGTTTCAATAAAATTAAAACAATGAAAAACACACGGTTTTATTCTCTCTTTTTTGCCAGCCTTTTTTCTTTTGCTGCTTTTGCCCAAGTCCGCAACATCTACGCCGACCTATCCAAGATACAAGGCCCCCTCAACACTCAGTTCAAAGAATGCATCGGTGCCGGTCGTGCCAACGAAGGGCTTCGTGCCGATTGGCAGCAGCAACTCAAGCTCACGCACCAGGAATGCGGTTTCAAGTACATCCGCATGCACGGCCTGCTCACCGACGACATGGGGTTCTACAAGGAAGACCGGAACGGAAAGCCTGAATACAACTACCAATACATCGACGTGTTGTACGATTTCATCGTCAGCATCGGGATGAAGCCGTTCGTTGAGCTTGGTTTCATGCCCAACCAGTTGGCCAGCGGAAAAAAAAGCATTTTCTGGTGGCGCGGCAATGTGACCCCGCCCAAGGATTATGAAAAGTGGAAGGCGGCCATTCAGGATCTGACCAAGCATTTTGCTGAACGGTATGGTGTTCAAGAAGTCAAGTCCTGGTACTTCGAAGTCTGGAACGAACCCAACCTGGACGGCTTCTGGGCGGGAACGCAGGACGAGTACTTCAAACTGTACAAGTTCAGCGTAGAGGCCATCAAATCAGTCAATGCTGAATTCAAGGTTGGCGGTCCTGCCACTGCCGGGGCGGCGTGGGTGCCCGAGACTATTGAGTTCTGCCATACGAACAACTTGCCCTTGGACTTCATCTCAACGCACACTTATGGGGTAAGTCAGGGTTTTTTGGACGAATTTGGCGGCTCGGGAACGGTGCTGAACAAGGACAAATGGAGCGTGAGTGGCGATATGTGGCAGTCGCGCAGGCAGATAGCGCGTTCAGCAATGCCCAAATTGGAGTTGCATTACACGGAGTGGAGTTCCTCGTACACGCCTGCCGACCCGATTCACGACAGCTACCACGAGGCCGCGTACATATTGGAGAAAGTCAAGCAAGCCGGCAACTCAGTTCAATCGATGTCGTACTGGACGTTTACCGATATTTTTGAGGAAGCCGGCCCACGTTTCACGCCGTTTCATGGCGGATTCGGGCTCCTCAACACGCAAGGCATCAAGAAGCCTGCCTACCACGCTTTTTCCTTATTAAATAAATTGGGCACGACTGAACTCATGAATGCAGACAGTTCCTCGTGGATTTGCAAGAATGCAAAAGGGGAGGTGCAGGTGCTGTTTTGGGATTGCAGTTATACGCTGCCCGATTCCGTCAACAATCAGGCATATTTTGTGCGGGATTTGCCTGCCAAGGCCAAAGGCATCGTAAAAGTTTCGTTGAAAGGACTTGCAAGCGGTAAATATCAATTGGTGCTGCATCGAATCGGCTACCGGGTCAACGATGCGTATGCCAGCTATTTGGCCATGGGCAAACCGGGGCAGTTGAGCAAACCGCAAGTCGATAAGATCAAGCTGGAAAACGACGGTGCGCCTGTTTCAAAGGAGGTCGTTCAAGTTGCAGCCGACGGTGTTTTCAAAAAGGATTTTCAAATGCGGGAGAATGACGTATATTTGCTTCAGCTACAGAAAATCAACTAAATGAAAAAGCTCGTTTGTTGTCTATTTTGTTTGTTAGGCGCCTTCATCTGCCTTCACGCTCAGAAAGATCCCGCTTGGGACAATTCGGCCAAAAGCAATTGGAATCCGGCTTTTCGAGTGGTGGACATGCCGTCTTCGGCCGACGGAAAAGTACAGAAAGCTTATTGGTATGCCTCTCAAAGTAAGGTGCGGAAGCCCTTGATAGTCAGTTTGCATACCTGGAGTAGCGATTATTCGCAGACGGACCCGCTCACCACGGAGATTTTGGCGCGCGATTGGAATTACATCCATCCCGATTTCAGGGGAGCCAACAAGACGTCCGAATCCATGGGCAGCAAGCTGGTCGTTTCCGATTTAGCGGATGCCATTCAATACGCGCTGAAGCATTCCAATGCCGACCCCGACGAAGTCCACATCGTGGGCGTATCCGGTGGCGGTTTCGCAACCTTGGTGGCCTACATGAACCTGCAGTATCCGGTCAAATCCTTTTCGGCTTGGGCGTCCATTTCAGACTTGAATGCTTGGTATTGGGAGTGTCTGGGCCACAAACAGAAGTACGCCGCCGACATTGTTCAGGCCTTGTCCACCGATTCCGTTCTGAACAGCGAGGAAGCCTTGCGCCGGTCCCCCTTGATGCAGAAGTTTCCAAAGGACTTGCGGAAAAACGCCCAACTGTTTCTGTACGAAGGCATTCGTGACGGTTACGAAGGCTCGGTGCCCATCACCCAAACCATCAACATGTACAATCGACTGGTCGGTGAGCTGGAGTACGGTACCTCCAATTTGGATTCCATATTGCTGAAATCGATAACGGACAGTAATTTGGTTTCGGAGAAGGAAACCATTCGTTTGCTGACCCTGCGTGTGAACCCAAAACCTGACAAGCAGTCAAGCCTGTACGATCGAAATAGTTATCTTTCACGTGCTTATGCTAACATTCGGCTGACTATTTTCGAAGGTGGCCACGAGCAACTGCCGCAGGCATTGGGCTTGATTCCAACACAACAGACGGCTGCACTCAAGTGCAACATCTTGACCATTGGCGATTCCAACGGCCAAAACAAGGGCGGTTGGGTGGACCAGTTGAAGGAAATGCTTCCGATGTCGCAGGTGGTCAATACATCCCAAAGCGGCAGAACTATTGGGTTCGACAATGGTGGAAGGAAGGAATTGAATGCGTTGCGAAACATCAATACGTATTTGGACGATGCGCAGCTAAAGATGAAAAAAGTCGATTACATCTTGGTTTGCTTGGGAACGAACGATACCAAAAGCGAATTTGCCGACCGTCAAACAGAGGTGGTGGCCAATTTCAAGGAACTGTTGACTAAGATCAAGGAACATCCGTATTACAAAGCGTCCAAACCCAGGTTGATATTCATCACGCCGCCACCCATCCGTACCACGAACATTTTGCTGAAGTATCAGGGTGGAAATGAGCGGTTGGGTCTGCTTGTTCCCTCTTTCACTGAAATTGCCAAGCAGCTGGGCTTTGCCGTGGTCGATGTGTACCACCCGCTGCAAGGCGTGCTCGATTACTATGCGGCCGATGGGGTGCACATGGCTGCGGCTGGTCAGAAAATCATTGCCTCACGCATTGTCGAAGCGATGCAACCAACCAAATAATCATGAAAAACTACGTCCTTGCCGTCCTTTTGATAGCCGGCGCTTTCAGCGTTTCCGCACAGATTCCTCGGGAAGCCTACGACCTGACCAACAGCATGGAAGATCTTTGGAGGACTTCGCCCAAAGAAAAAGCAGTGGATGCGTCTTTGAAGCTGAACAAACTGTATCAACCTTTTTACTTGGACAACCTCCATAATTCTTTGGCTCAATTGCTTGTCCTTGAGCGTTCCAAGGGCTATCCGCAGGACTATTTGCAGGCCATGTGGGACTTGCAGGATCCTTCCATTCGAAGCATCATCGAACCCATCTATGTATGGAATCAGTCGTTCGACGTCAAAACCATGAAGGAGGCTGAAAACGTACTTCAGTCGTTTTACATATTGCTCAAAGACAGTACCGATAGGAAGGCTAAAATCGAATTGTATGGTTTGCTTGTTCTCAAAACACTGGAAGATAAGAAGTTATTGCCAGCCGAAATGCCAGCCAAGTTGCTGGAAAAAATTATCTCCAACCTGCAAAAATATCCTGATTTGGAAAAGCCCACCAACAATCAGGTCGTTCCACGCGCCTGGCACCGGTACCTGTTGGCGTACAGCATGTACCTCAAGTTCAGAACACAAGGCGAGTCCTTTGAATGTCTGAAGGCTGCCGCCCATTACAGTCCGGACCTCACAGACATGCAACGTCGAGATGCCTACAACTACGATGCCTATTTGTTGGAAGGCAGTAACAAGAATGTAGGATATCAGCCACAATTCATCCAATATTTGAATAATAACAACCGTTTCAGCGAAGAACTGGACGTCTTGTTGGAAAACACATTCGGCGTTCCGACGAATTCAAACATGCAACGTTTGAAAGACTTTCTGGCGCATCATGTCGATTTGGGTATCTTTCAAGACCTTTGGACCAAGTATGTGGACGCACGGATGGTACCTGCGCCTGCACTACAAATAACTTACCAAACGGACGTGTTCGATTTTACCAAACCACGCACCAACTGGACCTTCATCGATGTTTGGGGCACCTGGTGCTCACCGTGTTGCAAAGAATTGCCCCATTTGAACGAGATTGCAGCCAAATACAACAGCCTGCCCGAATCCAAGATCCGAATTCGTACATTCTCCTACATGTCCACCAATTTGAAGGACTTCATGGCAAAAAACAACTACTTTTTCCCAGTGGCTGAAATCGGTCCGGAAGTAACTGCGCCCTTCGGCATCAACAGTTACCCGACCAAGTTGTTGGTTTCGCCCGACAACAAATACCTCATCATTCCATTCAATGTGAATTGGGAGGAATACATGCGGAATTATTGCCTCTTTTAATAAAGTAATCCGAACAGCCAAAGAGGAATGGTATTGCCGAATCCAGTTTCAATGTTGTCCTTGGCAATGTAACTTTTCGGCAATTCTTTGATCTGTTTGAATGATTTGTTGCTCCCTCCGACTTCAAAAGTATGAGTATCATCTACTAGGAAGTCTCCTATTTTCGCCCCTGTAATGCTGTGTTTCAACGATAGCTGGTTCATGAAAAAAGTTTCACGAACATTGCCGGCATTGTAGTTTTCGGGTGCAAGCGCATGGATCAAGTTGGTGTTGTCCAAATACAACTTCTCAGGTTTGTTCATTAGGCTCATGCCTTTCTGGTCGGCAAGCAGCATACGAACGAGGCCAGCCTTTTCCAAATAAATAAAATACTTCATGGCCGAAGTCCGGTTAATCTCAAGCTGGTTACTCAACGCGCTCATATTCGGTGTATAAGGAACAAGGGAGGAAACAATCATCAACATTTTCCGAAGCTTGTAAATGGATGCATACTCAATTTTCTCAACAGAAGGCAGATCGTTTTCCAAAATGACATTAATGACATTCCTTAATCGCATGGAATAGCGTTTCACCCCCTCTTTAAAAAACGGATAATAACCGTATTCGAGATAGGCCCTGAATGCTGGAATAATCTTTATTTCGGAACAGATTTTTGAAGCGATTTCAACATGGTTTTCGAGGATATTTTCTAAAGTGATGGTAGGAGCATCGTACTTGTATTCTAATTTAAGAAATTCCCGAAAGGATAGTCCATAGAGGTGATAAGAGAGCGCTCGTCTGGATAAGTCAGCATTCGATTTGTATATTTCCAAGATGGATGAACCTGTAAATACGATGTGCAGATCGGGATAACTGTCGTACAGGTTTTTTATTTCAATCGCCCAATTGGGGTACCGATGAACCTCATCCATAAAAATATGGGTGCCTCCTACGTTGTAAAATTCATGTACGATTGGTTTTAACTCAGATTTCGTAAACAGTATATTGTCCAGGCTTATATACAATGCTTTTTTACGATTTGGAAAATGCTTTTTAATATGCTGTAAAATCAACGTGGTTTTGCCTGTGCCTCGTGGTCCAACGATGCTTATCAACCTGTCGTCCCAATCAATTTCCGGGTATAGATAACGCTGAAAGTCGAGTTTCGTGGCCTCTACCAATCTGTTGAAATCCTCATAAAGTTCTTCCATGACTGCATCTGAATAGTGTTGAAAGCAAAGATAGTAAAATGTTTAATACAATGTACAATAAAATGTATAAATGAACATTATAAAGTACAAAATAGAGTATAAAATGTACATTGTATAGTACGTAATATACAGTTCTTGCTTTCCTGTTGATATTCCGTATATTTACGTCTTAAATCTTTTACTTAGCATGAAAAGCGCCTTTCTTTTCCTTTTTTGGTGCATCGTCTGTGCCACTGCATCCGCCCAGCAACCAGTCGTTAACTTAAACGTGGACGCCTCCAAAAGCCTAGGTCCGCTCAAACCCATCTGGGCCTGGTTCGGGTACGACGAACCCAACTACACCTATATGAAAGACGGGCAGAAGCTTTTGACCGAGCTGGCCGCCTTGAGTCCGGTTCCGGTGCATGTGCGTGCCCACAACTTGATGTGCACGGGCGATGGAACGGCTGCTCTCAAATGGGGTTCGACCAACATGTATACGGAAGATGCGCAAGGAAATCCGGTGTACCACTGGCAAATCGTGGACAGCATCTTCGACACATACGTTCAACGCGGCATGAAACCGCTGGCTCAGTTCGGCTTCATGCCGGAGGCGTTGTCGTCCAAGCCGGAACCGTATCAGCACCATTGGGCGCCGGGTGTGCCGTACAAGGAAATCATCACCGGATGGGCTTATCCGCCAAAGGATTACGGCAAATGGGGCGAACTTTGCTACCAGTGGGTGCGCCATTGCGTGGACCGCTACGGCAAGGAAGAAGTGGAAAGCTGGTATTGGGAACTGTGGAACGAGCCCGACGGCTATTACTGGATGGGTACCGTGCCGGAATTGTACAAGCTGTACGATTACACCGCCGTCAATGTGAAACGGGCTTTGCCCACGGCGCGCATCGGTGGGCCGCACAGCACGGGGGGCGCTTCAAAATACCTCAGGGCCTTTGTGAACCATTGCCTCAACGATTCGAATGCCGTGACTGGCAAAATAGGCACGCCGCTCGATTTCGTGGCTTTCCACGCCAAGGGTTCGCCCAAGGTCAATGACGGAACGGTCACGATGAGCATCAGCCGGCAGCTGCGCGATGTGAACGACAACATGGCCACCATCGCCTCCATACCGAATTTGAAAAACATCCCCGTCATCATCGGTGAGTCCGACCCCGAAGGTTGCGCCGCCTGCGGCATGCACACCAACCCCGAGAACGCCTACCGCAACGGCACCATGTATTCCAGCTACACCGCCGCCTCCATTCCCCGCATTTACGACATGGCTGAACACTATGGTGTAAACCTGATCGGTGCCGTTAACTGGTCCTTCGAGTTCGAAAACCAGCCCTGGTTTTACGGGTTCCGAGACCTGGCCACCAACGGCGTGGACAAGCCGGTGCTCAACGTATTCCGCATGTTGGGCATGATGCGTGGCAATCGGGTGGAAGTGCGTGGCGACCAAGCGTACAATTACCAAACCATGCGCGACCAAAGCGTGCGCGGTGAGAAAACGGATGTGAACGCCTTTGCGGCTGCCGACAACCAATCGGTTTCCGTGCTGCTGTGGAATTACCACGACGAGGACGTGCAGGATGCGGGCTCGCCTGTGACGTTGACCATAAGCGGTTTACCTGCTAAAAAAGCGCTTTTGACCCACTACCGCATCGACGCCCTGCACAGCAATTCCTACGAAGTCTGGAAAAAAATGGGTTCGCCCCAGAGTCCCACATTTGAGCAGATTCAAACCTTGGAGAAAGCTGGCAAGTTGGAACTGCTGGAAAAACCCAAAACCATCAAAATCAAGGACGGGCAGGCCACCGTTTCCATGCAGTTGCCCCGTCAGGCCGTTTCGTTCGTCAAACTAACCTATTGAAGTCATGAAAAAACACCTCCTTTCGGCTTTGGTCTTGTTGCTTAGTTTCACTGCCTTCGCACAGCAAGAACCCCTTGTATCGCCTGAACTCCACGCCGACGGTTCAGTCACGTTTCGAATCCTGGCACCGAATGCCAAGGATGTCAAGATGGTAGGCGACTTTGTGGCAAATTGGGAACCCCAAACCATGACTTCCTCCTCAACAGGCTTGTGGACGCTTACCACCAAGCCCCTCGCATCCGATTTGTACAGCTACAACGTTTATATCGACGGATACAAAGCGACCGATCCCAGCAATGTGTATTTGATTCGCGACGTGGCGAACGTGTTCAACGTGTTCATCGTTCCGGGCGGGAAGGGTGATCTGTATCGGGTTCAGCCAATACCGCATGGTTCCGTGACGAGGCGTTGGTATGACTCGCCAAAATTGGGTTTGAATCGTCGCTTGACGGTCTATACGCCTGCGGGTTACGAATCCAGCCGTGCCAAATACCCGGTGCTTTACTTGCTTCACGGCATGGGTGGCGACGAAGAGGCTTGGATAACATTGGGTCGGACCCCTCAGATTCTGGACAACCTGATTGCCCAAGGCAAAGCCAAACCGATGATCGTGGTGATGTGCAACGGAAATGTGGTGCAGGAAGCGGCTCCTGGCGAATCGAGTTTGGGTTTCTACCAACCGACCTTTGAGTTGCCGCACACCATGGACGGCGTGTTCGAGGAGTCTTTTCCCGACATCATCAAGTTTGTGGAAGGCAATTATCGGGTGAAGGCTTCAAAAACCACCCGCGCCATTACTGGGCTTTCCATGGGTGGGTTCCATTCCATGAATATTTCACGGTACTATCCGAACACGTTCGATTATGTCGGATTGTTCTCGCCGGCCATTCATCCGGAGCGGGATTCAACGTCCAAGGTTTTCCTAAACATCTACAAAGCCCTTCAGGTGCAAAAGGATAACGGCCTCAAATTGTATTGGATCGGCATCGGGAAATCGGATTTTCTGTATAAGGATGTTGCTGCCTATCGGCGTACATTGGATCTGGTTGGCCTTAAATACACCTATTTTGAGAGCGAAGGCGGGCACAATTGGGCCAATTGGCGGGTGTATTTGAGTGAGTTTGTGCCGTTGCTTTTTAAATAAAAGTAAAATTATCGTTTTTGGCCCTATTTTCAATGTGCTGTAAGATAGGTGGTTACAAATGACATGTAGGGCTTTTCCTACAAGCCTGGGGGTTCCCCTTACCTGAAATTGCCCGAATCCCTTTCCTATAGTGTTCAGCCATCCATGTATTTTTAGGATGTATTTTTTATTCAACGCCCTAAAAATTTGAACTATGAACCGAATGGATACCTTGATGCAATCGAAAGCATTCAAGAAAACAATGGACAAACTTTACGGATTCGGAGCTTCCATCGTGGTAATGGGTGCTTTGTTCAAACTGGAACATTGGACGGGAGCGGATTACATGCTCACCGCCGGCTTGGTTACCGAGGCCATCATTTTCTTCTTTTATGCCTTCAACTCTGAAACAGAGCCTGAAGCTGTTGATGCTGAAGTCGTAGAAAACCCTGCAATGCGTTTGGAAAATTTTTCAACTTTTCAGGGGACTCAACAACCTGCCCTCGGGGGAGAAGGTATTTTTGCCATCTCCAATTTGGACAAGATGCTCGCCGAGGCTGAAATCTCTCCGAGAATGCTTCAGGAATTGGGCGTGGGCATCCGAAAACTCAGCCAGACCGCCGAAAACATGAACTCCATGGGCAATGTTTCCGTTGTTTCCAAGAAGTACATCAACACCATGATTTCAGCCGATGAGTCGCTTTCCAAACTCTCGCGCACCTACGAGGACACCATCTCCAAAATCACCTCCAAGACCATCTTCAAGTTCAAGAGCATCTCCAACTCGCTTTCAGTCGTGGAAGAGGAAGCTATGGTTTACCAACGCACCATGAAAACCCTCAACCGGAACCTCAACGACCTGAGCACGGTGTACATGCTTCAAAAGCGGGAAGCTGCCGGTTATATGAACGATATGGCTGAAACCGCCGCCGACACGAAGCGCTATCGGGAAGAGATTCGGAAGCTCAATGAGAATTTGTCGGCGTTGAATAACGTGTATGGGGGGATGTTGAGTGCGATGAAGGCTTAAAAAGCGGGTTTGCAAGCTCAAATTTGGGATGTTGATGGGTTTTTAAGCATTAAATATGTGTCGAATCCTATTTTTTATGCTGAACTCAGTATGTGGGCTAAGTTCACAACTCCATAAGCGTTTCAAAAACTAAACGAAACTCCAATAAGTATACTAACTAATAAAAGGAAAAGAGGTACTGATTTCTTCATAAGGAATATCGGGGAAATATTTTTCTAAATTCCAAGTAGAAAGCATACTTATATAAAATTCCCCCATTGTAGTTTCTATTTTATAGTAAAAAAACCCAAAAAAGTCGTTATTCGATCTTCTTTCAAGAAATTTTGAGATTTTTTTTACTTCATTAAATTTCAAATCATATATTTTTTTTGAATTTACGATTTTCAATATACCATCTTTAGAATTTACAAATATTTGGACTTTAAGATCATGAAAGTAATATGAAATAAAATAATGAAAAGGTAAAATTAAAGCAAAATAAGTAACAAATAATTGGGTAAGAAAAAATGGTAAAAGTAGATTTTCCTTATTTGGAAGAGTGAAAAGTTTAAGCTTATATTCAATAAAAACAAGAAACAAAATTGTTAGAAACTTTGTGCAAATTGATTTTGCAATGCATTTTAAATTTAATTTAATCATAACTTTCAAATTAGTATTCAAGTTGACCATTAATAATATCATTCTTAATTTCTTGCTCCACCCCATTTAAATATTTCGAAACCGGCTTCATGATGACTTTAAATGAAGCTGGTAAAGCCCACATAGAAATACCATATATTAGCCCAACTTCCCAGCCGAGGGTATATGATACACTTTCTGATATTGCAATACTACCTAAATCTTCATAGAAATCAGACTCATTTATTTCGTTATTTTGAAGTTTATAAAAATCAAGTAATGCTGTTGTTAAATTAACAATTTTTGGACCACCTTTAACACCACCGAATTTTTCATAAATATTTGCAATAATATCAATCGCGGATCGACTTGCATTACCTATTAATTTTGAATTATCTTCAGTGAATTTGTCCCCTCTTAAATCTGCTAAATCTCTTTCGGTTGGATCTTCATCTGGAAGTCTATAATATGCATCTCTAGAATATATACTACTGCTAAATGGCACCTTTTCATTTCCATACGTTAAATTCACTTGATAAATCTCTGTGACCTTTACATACCTTGCATACGGATTTTGTATTCTTTGTTCTATAGATAATTCATATAAATCTTTAACTTCTTCTAATGACTTTTCCCCCAAATTTCTCGAGGCGTTTTGTGTATAATAGTTATACCAACCATTCATGCCCCCTCCACCACCACCGCCACCAAGTTCAACAGAAAATGCGTTGATTGAAGTATACATTCCTTCCCCAGCTTCTGTTAGGAAGCATGTAGGACTCCAAGCAATATATCCGCTCGGGTCCGTCCCATTCGTCGGATTATTAAAACAATACCCATACCTGTTATAATTCACCCAGTTCCCCGGTTCCTGCACGAAGGGGTCCGGGCTCAGGAACATGGCCGTTGCCGGGTCATATACCCGCCCGTTCATGTTGATAATGCCGAAGGCGTCCAGATGCTCATGGCCGGTGTAGCCGCGGTTGGTCCGCCAGGCGGTCCGCGTGTCTGCATTCCTCCAGTCCGTCGG
>Ga0302216_1000121_pt1 | contig 33445 bp, 22 predicted proteins | sample II_Fen_N3_2_FD_194575 | JGI IMG/M metagenome (GOLD analysis project Ga0302216, IMG submission 194575) | Peat permafrost microbial communities from Stordalen Mire near Abisko, Sweden - II_Fen_N3_2 | ecosystem: Environmental > Terrestrial > Soil > Wetlands > Permafrost | place: Sweden: Abisko...
GAAACATGATACAGACTTAATAAAAGGGATATTGTTTAGTTTGTTATGGGCTGTGATCTCCATCTTATTATCAATCTTGTTTTCGGGTGCATTTATGAAAAGAAAGCCCATTAACTCTTAAATAATACGGATATGAAGATAAAATTATTTCTTACTGCTATTATCTTGATAGCAATTAGTAGTTGTACGAAGCAGGTCAAACCTGATTTCTTGTATTTAAATGCTAATCAGCTAAAACCTCTTGGATTTGAGTTGAATAACAAAGGTTTATTTTACAAAAACGAGAATAGCATATGGAATGAAACCCTGGAAAAGTACGCTTGTTTAGCTTTCTATTGCACCAACAATAATTATCTGACTACAAAACGATTTGATGTGAATGACACCTTGAAGAGAAAGGATAGTGCAGATAGTTTCCTTGTGAGGATGAAAATGACAAGAAATGATTTTTATCCATTAATAATTGGGGGAATAAACAAATACATTGGTGTGAATAATGAAAATACACCTGAAGACATAAAACTCCTACCTATTGCCATACGCATGGCAGAAACAAATCTTTCGAAACGGAAAGACACATTAATTATATGGCTCAGACCAACTGAATCTTTAAAAAAACTTTTACCCAAAGGTATTCACATGGAAGATTATGTGCGGTCCAGAGTACATGCTCCAAGCGCCTTTCGTTTATAAGTAATATTACAGGTATTACTGTAATATTGGATGTATCTCACTTATTATCATAAGAATAGATGTCAAAACCATCTCTGGCTCAAGTTTAACGTAATGTATTCTGAACTGAAATAAAGAAGTTACGATAAATCATGATGTTTCATTTTCAACTTCTATATAATACAGTTACAAACTGTTCCGGCATTTTAGGTAAATCGGAATAAGTCAGACACAAGCCAGGCTTCGTTAATCTCGGGTTATCCAGTTACAGATTAATAGTCATATTATAAATTAATCAATATAAAGTCTAATATGAAAAAGAAAACGAAGAATACTCTGATTGCAATTATTGTGATTTTTCTTATTTTTTTGATTTTATCTGTGCTTGATATTTTCAAATTAAATAGTAAAAGGGATCATTCTATAACAGTAAAAGTAGAGCATAATTGAAAGAAAATCATCATAGTTTGTACGTAGGTTGGAGACTTAAGTTCTCCGGGTTTCCCATAACGTGAAGATTAGCACAGGAGTTTCCAAACTTCCAAATTGAAATAAAATACGGGAAGCCGGAATTTCTCTTTTAGCAGCGACTTAAGCAAGAGACATATGCCAAACGTCCGAGTATAGGATTATATACATTACGACGAACCGGGACGGAACAAACGACACTGAACGGAGAAATTGCTTTCATGGAGTCAATAAACAGGATTCATCTCATTTACATTCTTTTTACTTGATTTTTTAAAATAGAACGGGCAGTTCTTTATAATAGCAACAAATATCTAATAATGAGTTTTAAATATTACACTATTCAGAGTGCATTTTTATTATTAATTTTAAAAGTAAAGTATTTATGAAAAAAATTTCAAAACTGTTTTTGATTTTGGTGTTAGGACTCAGTCCTCTTACAATTTTTGCGTGGCCGGGTATGCCTACCCCCACATTGAGCGTTAGTGGAAAATATCTGGTGGATCCATGTGGTAACCATGTATTGCTTCACGGAGTAGCCATTACGCCCAACCCATGGTTTAATGGTTGTTCGTATGGTAATAGCTATTGTCAGTGGAACAATTATGATGTTTCCGGCTGCTTAACCTATATGAATGCCACTATTGATGCGCTTACCAACACCTCTAATGGTTGGAATCTGAATTATATAAGGCTCCATGTTGACCCTTACTGGACTAACAATGGAACGGCAACAAGCGAATCGGACATATCAAAATTCGATTATAACAGGCTTGTTACCTATACCAATTCGGTTATCATTCCGATAATCAACCACGCCACAGCAAGAGGGATGTATGTAATCCTTCGCCCACCGGGAGTTTGCCCAACGAATATTGCTTTAAACGACTCTTATTACAATTATCTGGTAACCGTTTGGACCTATTTATCACAACATGCAAGTTTAAAGAATAATCCTAATGTTATGTTTGAACTGGCAAACGAACCAATTAATATTAAGGCTTCTGATGGAACGTACGGACAAGATGCGCAAAAGTATTACGATGCGTTGAAAAACTTTTTCCAGCCTATGGTAAATTTGATAAGAAACAGTGGAGCCAATAATGTTATCTGGGTACCCGGCCTTGGCTGGCAATCGATGTACAAAGGACTAGCCGTTAACCCTGTTACCGGCACCAACATTGGTTATGCCGTACACTGTTATCCGGGCTACTGGGGTGCAAGCACTACCGATGCTACAAGTTTCAATAATGGTTGGAACACAAATGTTCAACCGGTTGCTAATATTGCACCTATTGCAGTTACAGAAATTGATTGGGCACCTTCGGGTTATGGTGCGTTTGGTGTTGCAACTACAAGTGGTTTTGGTACAAATTTCAAGAACAAAGTTGATGCGGCAGGCAATGTCAGTTGGAATGTTCTGGGTCCTGACGATCTTATAGATAAGGGCGCCCCAACAGGAACAACAGCTTATGGCAATAACTGGGAAGCTTGTGCCGCTCCATGTAAAAGCTGGTTCGCATCCTACGCTTCTTCTAATTTGCCATCATCAAGTTGCAGTAGTGGCGGATCAACCAGTCTGGTCAACAATGGAATTTATACAATTGAGTTTAAGACTGATGCCACTAAAGTAATCGACCTTGCTAATGGAACAGACGCAGATGGTACTGTTATACGTCCTTATACTAAAAACGGGGCAACTGCTCAACAATGGATCGCTGTAAGTACAGGTGATGGTTACTGGCGCTTTATTACAAATGTAAGTACATCAAAACGCTGTATTGATTTGGCAAGTGCCGCCACAACCAATGGTACTTCAATAAGGCTCTGGTCGAACTACAGCAACGATGCACAGGCATGGCAAGTAGTTGATGCAGGAAGCGGGTATTACAAAATAGTATCCAAGTTGAATACGAGTCGTGGTTTTGATGTTTCAAACTGCGTAGTAGATGGTACTCAGAACCTTCAACTATGGGATTATTACGGGACCTCTTGCCAGCTGTTTAAATTCAACTATATCAGCACAAAGTCTTCCGTTAAAGGTGCAGGTATAGACAATGCTACAGTATCCCCTTCAGAGGAAATGACATCATCATTTTCTTTTGAAGTCTTCCCCAATCCATCTGTAAATGGCAATTTTACCATTACGTTGACCGATAGAAATGCAGGGAATTCCAAAGTGAATATCTATTCACTTGAAGGGAAAAAGATGTATGAAAAGGACTACCTGAAATCAGGTTCTAACTACATTTCTTCTGCACTCAAAACAGGCGTTTATATCCTTAATGTTGAAGATAGCGAAGGAATCCACAGAAAAAAAATTGTTATAAAATAAATTGAGAAAACTCTGAATAGGTTGAATTAGTTGAACGAATCAGGTTCATTTTAACTCGGGTTCGTTTGACTAATTCTTTTTTTTGATTTAAATGACAGCATTAGGATTGAATATTGAGCAACAAAATCATTAACCGCTATGCCGCTGACGAACGGAAGCTGGGGAGTATTTTACACTCGTAACATATTTGTCGGCACCCCTGATTACAGGTCAGGTAATTAAACAGGCTTACACGATGAATGTGATCAACCAAAATGGTAAAGCCTATGTAGATAATAAAGAATACACGACACTGAATGGAAACACTGCATTAACAGCTCTGAACCGGGTACATAATACGGAAGGATATGTCAATAATTTATTAAAACAATACGGGGCAATGTATTGTTATAACCAGAAGGATTATTTGGGTAATATCCGGTAAGTATGGCAGGCAGGAGGGGGTTTTCCTTTGGCAACACTTCAACGGACACAGTATTATCCTTCCGGTTTACTATGGGTTTCAAATTATTTAGATAGCCCCGGCACTCAACCCTATAAATACAACGGCAAGGAGTTTGTTGAAATGCATGGGTATGATACGTATGATTACGGGGCAAGGGGGTATTATCCGGCTATGGGGAGGTTTATGACTGTGGATCCACTGGCGGAAAAACGCCCGTGGATGTCTCCATATGTTTATTGCAGTGGAAATCATGTAAATAGGATTGATCCGGACGGTAGATGGGACTTCCCAAAATGGTATCAGGACTTCCAAAAGATTACTAATGCTGCGAGTAGTGCAAATTTAAATTTGACTGGTATTGCAACTGCAAAAGTTAGCGTTTCTGTATCTGCCTATTCTGTGGGTGGAAGTGTAAATGTCGCAGGCACAAAAGTTGGAGCAAAGGTCGAAGTTGCAAGTGCGACTGGAACAGTATCAACTCAAAGTGCATCTGTCGGCGTTTCTCTCTTTAAAGTTGAAGGAAATGCTTCCCTTCCTAATAATACATCAGCTAAAGTCGGACTGAGTGTTGGAAATGCTACTGCAACAATGGATACAAAATCAAATGTAACAACTGAGGTAAAAGCCACAAATGCAAGTGCAAAAATTGAGAATGGTGGCAACCAAGTTAATACTAATTTTTAAAAGTATTGGTGTTGGAGCAAAATTAGGCCCAGTAGTAGCTAACGTTGAATTGAATGTGGTCAAATTAACTAATTATGTTGTAGGAATGGCTAACTTTGTAGGCACAGTAATTTCTACAAAGCTATCTGAATATCTACCAAATATTAGTCAAGAGCAGATATTAAACAAGAAATAGATCTCTGTATCAAATTAAATATATGAACTTATGTCATCGGAATACATTTTTTATATACTGATTGCCTTTTGTGTTGGTTTTATAGTCATTCTATTTGGAATTTATTTAACTGTAAAATCAAACGACACAAAAAAATGGCATGAAACAACAGTTGTTGTTTTAAAATCTGAATTAGAGAAAACAAGTACAGCAGCTGGATATGATGGAGAATCTCAGTCTTTTAAAGCGGCGATTGAGTATAGATATAAAGTAGATAATCAAGAATATACTTCTAAGAGAGTTTTCTATGGAGATAAGATTAGTAAACCTCTACCATTTAAATCTAAATCATTGGTTAAGCTATATTCAAAAAACTCTGAAGTCATTGTATATTACAATCCTTTAAAACCCGAAGAATCTGTTTTGCAAAAAGGTCTCAATTTTATTGTAATTGAGCTTTTTATACTAGGTAGTTTCTTTATCCTATTGGGTTTTGCAATTTTAAGATATGAAGCAGTTATCAAATCTTTCTTTGCTAATTAACTATTTTCGTCTTTTACTATAAATAGAAAAGCCCGGCAGTGCCTGGCTTTTCTATTTTAATATTCATCTATTTAGTCTATTTTAATATTTAATAAAATGACTTATATGAGGTTGTATAGAATTCAACAGCAAGATGTGTTTTTGTAGCTACAAAAACGTTTTTACCTGATTAAAATCAGGAGCTAGAACCCTCGCAACTCGGGTTCAATTTTTATCAAGAATGGTATAACTATAAATACGCACAAAGCCCTGCAATTTAAAGTTGCAGGGCTTTGTGTTGTACAGGCAAGTCGAAAGAGTTATCAAAATTGCACAAAATAATTTTAGAAGTTCACTTTACCATCCAGTAAATCCTTCATGCGCTTTTTGGTAAGCATAGAATTAATGATTTTAATCAGGGCATTTTTCTCGTCTTCGTCAAGCTGATTAATAAGCATTAGTTGCTCGTTCAGTTCATGGTTTTGCATTTACACTACGCTATCCTCGCTATCGTTTAAAAGGTTGTCAGCACTCACGGCAAACACTCTCATTAATCGCTGTACAATATCAATAGAGGGCAACAGGTGTCCGTTCTCCATTTTCGATAAATGGGTGGGATCAACATGCTTATATATTTAATCAGCAAACACTGTTTTTACAATAAAAACTAATTACCAGTTTTATCTCAAGAATTATCTAATAATATAAATTGCGGGTCTAAATTTAAACCCGATATCATAATATTTATATTATTTTTGGTGTAATTTAAAAAGAATAACGTGTTGAGTAAATGTTAAATTTAGATTCGATAAAAAAAGAATATAAATATAATTGAAAATGAGCAAAAAAACAAACTCTTCATACCGAAAAAAATAATTGGCTTAAATGATTCAAGAAAAATAATTGTACATATGAAAAAAATTACTTTCTTAATTGCAGGATTATTCCTGTCTTTTAGTGGATTAGTTGTAGCACAACAGCCTGCTCCGGTTAAAGTTGAGCAGGGAATAATACAGGGAGCTTTTGAAGACGGGTTATCAGTTTATAAAGGCATTCCGTTTGCTGCACCTCCGGTTGGTGATCTTCGTTGGCGTGCTCCTCAGCCTGCTGCAAATTGGGAGGGTGTGAAGCAAACCATTAATTTTGCTCCGGGTCCTATGCAAGGAGGTAATCCTCCGTCGGGAAAGAGTGAGGATTGCCTGTACCTGAATGTCTGGTCACCGGCAAAATCAGCAAATGAAAAGGTGCCGGTACTTGTATGGATTTACGGTGGCGGATTTGGTGCAGGAGCTACTTCCGAATGGCCTTACAGCGGTGAAAAGCTGGCAAAAAAAGGCGTGGTATTGGTTAGTATTGCCTACCGTGTCGGGCAACTTGGATTCTTCGCACACCCTGAATTGAGTGCTGAAAACCAAAATCATGTTTCGGGAAACTACGGACTGCTTGACATGATTGCAGGCCTTAAATGGATAAAACAAAATATTGCCGCGTTGGGTGGTGATCCTGACAAGGTGACTATTTTTGGTGAATCGGCCGGCGGTATTGCAGTGAGCATGTTATGTGCATCACCCCTGGCAAAAGGGTTGTTTCAGGGTGCAATTTCTGAAAGCGGCGGTTCTTTCGGACCTTCCCGTCAAACAAAAACGTATCCGGGTGAAAACATGAAACGCCTCAACTATGCAGAAAGTGACGGAGAAATCTACCTGAAAAGCGCTGGCGTTACTTCCATCGCAGAATTGCGGAAAGTCGAGGCAGCGAAACTACCCGACCGTGGATTCGGAGGTTCATGGCCCGTTGTCGACAGCTATGTGATTCCAGACGATCAGCACAAACTTTACGAAGCCGGAAAATACAACGATACCCCTATCCTTGTTGGGTATAACTCCGACGAAGGAGCAAGCTTTTCGCCCGGACGGACTCCGGAAGAATATATCTCCGGTGTCAGGACACGGTATGGCAAGTTTGCCGATGACCTGTTGAAAGCATACCCCGTTGGAATAAATACGGTTCCGAAAACTGCACGTGATCTGGCACGTGATGCTGCTTTTGGTTGGCAGACATGGAGTTGGGCAAGACTACAGGCTAAGACCGGTAAATCAAAGGTATTCTGTTATTATTTCGATCAGCACCCCGATTTACCAGAAGGATCTCCCCGGGCTGGCTATGGCTCACCGCACGGACAAGAGGTAGCATATGTATTTGAGCATCTCAATCCCTCTGATCCTCGCACTACCAAAACTGATATTGAACTTTCTGATGCTATGGGTACTTATTGGACAAACTTTGCCAAATACGGAGATCCAAACGGGAATGGACTTGCAAAGTGGCCGTCTTTCAGCGATACCAAACCTGTAGTGATGTATCTCGGCCCTACACCCCATACAGGACCGGTGCCAAGTGCCGGATCGCTTAAAGTACTGGATTCTTATTTTGAGTGGAGACGTTCAGCGGAAGGAGAAGCCTGGGCTAAATAATAAGTTTCATATCAAATGGCATAGTAACGAATAGATCTATCAGCGTAGTAAATATTAAAAATAAAAAAAATGAAGAAAAAATTAGTCTTATTATTATTTGCAGGATTATTCATATCATCGATGAATGTATTTTCGCAAGACCCTGATTTTTATATTTTCTTGTGTTTTGGTCAGTCAAACATGGAGGGTAATGCACGATTCCAGGCACAGGATACAACAGTAGACAATCGGTTTCAGGTATTGGAAGCAGTCGATTGTTCAGACCTGGGCAGAATAAAAGGCAAGTGGTATACTGCGGTTCCCCCTTTGTGCCGGTGTCATACCGGGCTTACCCCTGTCGATTATTTTGGAAGAACCCTGATCGCTAATCTTCCTGAAAACGTTCGTGTAGGTGTAATTAATGTTGCTGTAGGCGGTTGCAAAATTGAATTGTTTGACAAAGATAATTATCAGTCCTATGTATCCACTGCCCCGGACTGGTTGAAAAACATGGTCAGGGAATATGATGGAAATCCGTATGCCCGCCTGGTTGAGATGGCTAAATTAGCACAGAAAGATGGTGTTATTAAAGGAATTCTGATGCATCAGGGTGAATCAAATACAAATGATACGCTCTGGCCTCAAAAAGTCAAAGGAGTCTATGACAATCTGTTGAAAGACCTTAACCTTCAGATTAATTCCGTACCTTTGCTTGCCGGAGAACTGGTGAATGCCGACCAGGGTGGTGCTTGTGCAAGTATGAATAAAATCATCGCAACACTCCCTAATGTGATTCCCAATTCCTATATTATTCCGTCATCCGGATGTACCGGCATCCCCGACCACCTTCACTTTACTGCAGATGGTTATAGAGAACTTGGGAAACGATATGCTGCACAAATGCTTACAATTTTGGGATCTAAAATGATAGAATCCGGAAAATAATAAAACTTTGAGCATTATATTACTTCCGCCTTTTATACTTTTTTTTATCTTTACATCATGTCAGGATTTAAAGATAGCCATTTTTGAGCATGAAAAAACAGACATAATCCAAGGATGAAAATTTCAATCGAGTGGCTTCCCCTGAGCTGAAAGCTATACTAAATCAACTCAATGGGAAGTCAACACGGGTGATCCGGTAAAATAGTGACTGGTAGATTTGGAAAATCTTCATAGTGTATTTGAACCTGGAAATTTTTCCCATATGGTCGAAATGAGGGTCTGTAATATTGGACTGTAAAAAGGCGATCCGGATTGAGAAACTATTACCGGCAAAAAAAACAGGTACATTAGAGAAGTCTCATCTACTTTCTGAAAAACAATAAGATGATTGGAGGGTATAGCGGATAACATTTCCAGGATTGGTCAATAAACTGTAACTACCTGCAAAGAAAAAGTGTTTTTGGAAAACCAGTTAATTAAGATGATAAAGGATATAAAACACAAAAAAATCAAACTTAATAAAAACACGTAGACATCAAATGCCATGTTCCAAAACAGATTGAAATACAGTATTTTAACATTTATTTTATTTTTTGGAGTAGTTGCTTTTAGTGAAACGGTAAAAAAAAAGGGATTTGAAACATCAACTCAGTATGTAGAGAAAAAAACATCAGGTAAAGCATTTAAGATTGTTGCCGGGGGCACTGCTGCTCAGATTTTGATTGATCCATCTGACTGGAAAGGAGTTATCCGTGCTGCCAACAATTTAGGCGATGACATTCGCAAAGTTTCGGGTGTTGCTGCCAAAGTGAATGAAAGTATTTCACCCGATCCTGCATCCATTATTGTTGGTACTATTGGTAAAAGCCGCATCATTGATAAATTGATTGCTGACAAGAAGATCGATGTTTCTGACATCAGGGGCCAGTGGGAGTCTTTCGTTATTCAGACAGTGGATGGTAATTTGATTGTTGCCGGAAGTGATAAACGGGGAACCATTTATGGTATCTATGATATCTCTGAAAAAATCGGAGTTTCACCCTGGTATTTTTGGGCAGATGCTCCTGTGTCGAAAAGCAATAAATTATATGTCAAAGCAGGTAGATACATTCAGAAATCTCCAAAAGTAAAATACCGCGGCATTTTCATCAACGATGAATCGCCTTCTTTCACAGGCTGGTGCAATACCAGGTTCGGTGGTGTCAATTCGAAGATGTATGTTACCATGTTCGAACTGTTGTTGCGTTTAAAGGCAAACTTTCTCTGGCCGGCAATGTGGGGAAATGCCTTTAATGAAGACGATCCGTTAAGTCCTGAATTGGCTGATGAATATGGCATTGTGATGGGTACATCGCATCACGAGCCGATGATGCGGGCTCAAAAAGAATACACCAAACGTAAACAGGATATCGGTGCATGGGATTATGTTACCAACAAAGTGAACATTGACAAATTCTGGTTCGAAGGTCTCAATCGCAACAAAAATTACGAGAACCTTATTACAATGGGAATGCGTGGTGATGGCGACATAGCCATGGGCAAAGGTGCCGACCTTGAAAACATCACGACCCTTCGGAATGTAGTAAAAAGCCAACGTGAGATCATACAAAAAGTATACAACGACGATCCGGCTGATCATCCTCAACTTTGGGCCATCTTCACTGAAGTTCAACGCTATTACGATGCCGGGCTAAATGTTCCGGACGATATTATCTTGTTATTTTGCGATAATAACTGGGGATATATCCGTCGCACCTTTCCTGTCAAAGAAAAAAGTCGAAAAGGTGGTGGTGGAATATACTACCACATCGACATGAATGGAGGTCCATGGAATGACCGTTGGGTCAATACCACGACCATCCCAAAACTGCGCGAACAGTTCAATCTGGCATACCAGTCTGGTATTGATAAGCTTTGGGTAATCAATGTAGGCGACCTCAAACCGAAAGAAATTCCCATTGACTTTATCATGCATTATGCGTGGAATCCGGAAGCAGTTCCTGCTGATAAAACCATGGATTATATCATCGATTGGGCATCAAAGATTTTTGGTAGTGAACATGCTGTCGAAATTGCCGGTATTGTTTCCAACTACCCTAAATACAATCTCTGGAGAAAAGCAGAAACTCAAGTTCCCAATATTTTCAGTATCGTAAACTACAATGAAGGTGATCGTGTTATCAAATTGTGGCATAATGTTTCGGAAAAAGCAGAAGCCCTGAAATCGAAAATTGCACCCGAAGCACAAGATGCCTACTATCAGTTGGTGCTTTATCCTGCAAAAGCTTCTGCCGGCGTAGCGGAAATGTACATTGCTGCTGACATGAATAATTTGTATGCCAGGCAAGGTCGTGTGAGTGCGAATAAATATGCGAAACGTGTTCGCGATTTGTTTGAACTCGACAAGCAATTAAGTAAATTTTACAATGATTCGATGTCGTCCGGTAAGTGGAAGAACATGATGTCGGACATTCATCTAGGGTATACAATGTGGTCCATGCCAAAGGCAAACACGATGCCTGAAGTTATTGATGTAACTCCGCTTCCGGTTCCGTCTATGGGTGTTACCGTTGAGGGAAGCGAAGAAGCCTGGCCGGGTTCAACTAAAAAAGCAACCCTGCCTGTATTTGATGGTCTCACCAGGCAAGCTTATTACATTGATGTATTCAATCGCGGAACCGGTTCATTCACGTTTGAAGCAGTTGCCACGAAACCATGGATTAAAATAAGTATGCAAAAAGGCCCGGTTGAAAAGGAAAACCGAATCAGGGTTGATATCGACTGGAAATCCTTGCCCGTTGGTAAAGCTGAAGGTCTGATTGACATAAAACAGGGAGACAATGTGGTTCAGGTTCAGATAAGTGCGGTTAATGCGACAGTTCCGGCTATAAATGAACCTTATTATGGCAGTCTTACCGGCGAGTTCTCCATACCGGCCAATAAATACAATGCAAATGTAGCCGGTAAAAATTCAAAATGGATAGTTTTACCTGACTTAGGCAGGGATGAAGCTTGCATGGGAATATATCCTGTTATTGCTCCCAGTGAGACTCCTCAAAAGGCTCCCCGGTTAGAATATAAGATGTTTATTAACCAACAGAGCAAATCTACTTTCTGTTTTGGAATTCTTCCGACCCAAGATGTAAATCCCGAACGAGGTTTGCGTATGGCAGTTTCAATAGACAACGAAGAGCCACAAATTTTGGATGCCCGTAAGGGACTTGTGGATACATTTGATGAATATACTCCGATAAATCTGGCAAACTCTAAAGTATTAAAACCGCTTCCTCCTCTTAACAGGGATATTGTGCTGATTGGCACAGGAAAACTTCGTAGAAATGAGATTTTTGACAACTTGCGTTGGCTGGATGTTCAGTTGAATGTTAATACGCCGGGATTTCATACGCTGAAAGTGTTTATGATTGATCCGGAAATTGTGCTTGAACGAATCGTCGTCAATCCGGATAACAAACACCCAAGCTATTTCGGAGCACCTTCCATTCAATTTAATGTGAAATAACAAATTTCTAAGAGACTGTCCTCATTAAGACAGTCTCTTTTTTATTGAAAAAGATGATCTGAAAAGTGTCCTGTTCCAAATCGCATTTTTTAAATCCAAAATGTATCAAACAGCTGGAATAAGTAAACTGTCAGAGATTTCATTTCCAAAATATTTTCATTACAATTTGTGGAAGCACATACTTCTATTCAGTTTTATAATCACATTTAATCAAAAGCCATGATGGATAATCCTGTTCATTTACAGGTTTGCTGACATTCCGATACTTATTTCAATCTTTTACTGGTTTTTATTTTGCCATTTCAAAACAGGTAGATATAGTTGTATACTATAAAGAAACTAGTGTAATATGATTCTCATTTTTTATCAATTTACTTCAATATCCTATTTTTACAATTTATTTTCCCGGATAAAAGGATTGAGAATACTAATCATTTTAAGCTCCCCCTCCCCCATTTCCCACAGAATTCCCTTGAACTTCACAGCTGGGTTAATGCTGTAACAGAATTCAGGTTTTTATTACTTATCGAAAAGAAATAAATTGGATATTTCAATTCTACTTAGACAACCAAACTCCCTGAATTTATAGTTAGATTAATTTAAAATTTAATGAATTAGAGTCAGAACATGATATATCACATCCTAAAAAAAGTAATACGTTGATAGATTGTAAAGTTCCAGCGAAATATTTTTATTTTGTAGAAATTCATTGCCGGATAGTTGATTTTCAGATTGGTAATAGAAGTTGATTCAGTTGATTCAGGTTATATATAGTTGTTGCGCTGGTTTTATATAGTTCAAATATTTAAGTAGTTGTTTAAATAAATATCTAATAGTGTAAATAATGAATCTAATTTTAAGATTCGCATCTGAATATTAAAATTATCTTTGAACTACATTTTTAATGAAAAGAAGATCATAATTAGGGTTTATGCATTGGTCTTAATTTTAGTGAAGAATTTGGTACTTTTTCTTAACATAAGACTATATCACTATAAATTGAGAATGAAAATGAAAATTATTTATTTTAGATCCTTATTAAGCATAAAAAAAAAATTAAACCCTGCTTTGATTGTCCTCTTTGTATTTCTGTCAACTACATTGATTGCTCAGATACACTATGAAAAAGGGTATTTTGAATCAAATGATGGAAATAAGACACAATGTCTGATTAAAAATGAGGATTGGTATAAAACACCGAATGAATTCAAGTATAAATTATTGACTGACAATGATATTCAGGTAAAGAAAATTGACGATATTAAAGAATTCGCAATTGATAATTAATCGAAGTATCTCAGAGCATATGTAAATATTGATATTTCGCCATCTACATTGAGTGAATTGAGCGATTCAAAAAATCCCATTTGGAAAAAGAAATTAGTTTTTTTTAAGGTTCTGGTGGAAGGCAAGGCTTCTTTATACATGTATAAAGAGCCTGGATTAGAACGTTTTTTTTATAAACAGGATACTATGGACATTGAACAACTTATAAATAAAGAGTATGTTAACAGGCAAAACAATACAACAGCCGTTAACGATACATTTAAGATTCAGTTGATGCAAAATTTAATTTGCGAAAATTCAAAAGAGAGTTCAGGGGAATATCCGGATTACTATGAAAAGGATTTGGTGAAGTATTTTATACGTTACAACCAATGTTCAGATCCCGGCTTCAAGGTTGTAAGAAATATTATCAAACGGGATATTTTGAATGTAAGTCTGTCTGGTGGGATTAATAGTACTTCAGTGACAATACAGAATGCAGCAGCAACCTATTATAACACAGATTTCAAACAGACACTGACTTATCATGCAGGTTTCGGAACAGAATACATACTCCCTATTTCTAAAAATCAATGGAGTGTAATTATGGAGTCGGTTTATAATCAATTCAATTCGAGTAATCAAACATTTGCCGGGAGTAGAACAATTGATTATAAAGCACTCAGTTTTTCTCTGTACGAAAATATTATTTATTCTTAAACGATACGTGGAAGATATTTATTAAGGGTGGCGTTCATTCCATTTACACCCATAATTTTAATTCTTATTATACATTTCAGCTATCAAATGGTGGAAAATTCGATTATCCATTAAAAGACAGGTCAGATTTTAGAATGGCTGTTGGGATAGAATATCAGCGTTTTATTTGCTGAATTTGAATATTTAAAGAATCATGATATTATGTCAAATTATAGTGTTTTTTCTACTAATTTAAAAAGGTTGTCAATCAGTGTAGGGTACAAGATTTTAAAATTGAGTTCAAAAGACAAATAAAAAGTTCGAAATATCAGAATAGAAACAAAACATCCTTAATACAATGATTCTTTTTTTTTTGAAAGGGAGAATCTCGTTTAACTTTAAAATAAATATACAAATACATGAAAAAACACCTCTTGAAGTCAATGTTGCATTTATTTTTTACATTTGCCATGGTCATGAATACAAGTTCCGTGGTTAATGCTGCTACTCCGAAACTGCACGTAGAAGGCCGTTATCTGAAAGATTATCACAACAACATGGTGAATCTGCACGGTGTTGCCATTACTCCCAGCCCTTGGTTTAACGGATGTGGGAGTGGAAATTGCCGTTGGGAAAATTACGACATCACCGGCTGCTTAAATTATAATAATTCGGTCATGGACAGGCTTACTGATGCCAATGCCGGATGGTATCTGAATTACATACGACTTCATATCGATCCATACTGGACCAACACTCCAGGTATGCAGACAACCGGTGAGAGCGATATTTCGGCATTTGATTTTGAAAGGCTTAAAACAGCTGTCGACAATGTCATTGTCCCGATGATTAATCATGCAAAATCGCGGGGAATGTATGTAATTCTTCGTCCGCCGGGTGTATGCCCTGATACAATAAGTGTTGGAGGTCCTTATTACCAGTATCTTTTGAAAGTATGGGGATATTTAGCGACTTGTCCTGACCTCAGAAATGCCGACAATGTGATGTTCGAACTGGCGAATGAGCCCAGAAACATAAGGCTGAGCGATGGCACTTACGGGAACAATTCTCAGGCTCATTTCGATCAAATGAAGATTTTCTTTCAGGCTGTCGTGGATACAATCCGTGCAAGTGGTGCTCAAAATGTATTGTGGATACCCGGAACAGGGTATCAGTCACAGTATAAAGGTTATGCCATCAACCCTATCGAAGGGCAAAATATAGGTTACTCCGTCCATATTTATCCGGGATTTCTAAACGGTGGCCCGGACTATACAGCCTTTAAGAATGGCTGGAACGAAAATGTGAAGCCTGTTGCCGATTTTGCACCGATTGCGATCACTGAAGTAGACTGGTCACCACTGGGATCGGATGGGAAAAATCTGGGCACATGGGGCACAGGTACAACAGGTAATGCTGCAAGTCCGGGTTTCGGTTATAATTTTAAACGAATAATGGATGAATCTGGCAATGTAAGTTGGAATTTACTTGCTCCCGAAGGTCTTATTGACAAAGGAGACCCTAATGGCGGAGTCGCGTTTAACAATAATGTCGAAGCATGCGCAAATGCTTGTTATACCTGGTTTAAAGAGTATGCAAAAGTCAATTATGCCCGTCCCGATTTTACTAATTTGAGCCACAGCGACAATGGTGACGGAACATTCACCAATCCTGTTATTTTTGGCGATTTTCCCGATCCGGATGTGATCCGGGTGGATAGTGTTTACTATATGTCAACCACGACCATGCATAATTTTCCGGGAGCTACCATCTTAAAATCGTATGATTTGGTCAACTGGGAATATTGCAGTAACCCACTCGATAAAATTGAATCGACTGCCTGTTATAATTTAGACGGTTGTAACCGTTACAGTCACGGACAATGGGCTAGTAGCCTGAAATATCATAAAGGGACTTATTATCTTCATTTTAACACACTGGATGAAGGGAGTTATCTAATGACGGCTACTAATCCTGCCGGACCCTGGACCAAGAAGAAATTGTCAGCCTCATTCTATGATGCAGGCCTTTTCTTTGATGACAATGACAACATTTACATTGTATACGGTATCAATAAATTACATATAGCCAAACTGGATGCTAACTTTAATGTGCTTAATGATCAGGCTATAACCTATGGCACCATCGAATCAGGCATCGATAATTCAGGAACAGAAGGAAGCCACTTGTATAAAATCAATGGTTATTACTACATTTATGCAACAACAGGGGGTTATTATGCTACGCAGGTCGCATATCGGTCAACTTCTATTTTTGGCCCGTATGACGAAAAAGTGGTTTTAAACAGCAATCGCATCCATCAGGGAGCATTGATAGAGACACCAAACGGAGAATGGTGGACTATGCTTTTTGCCGATAAAGGAGCATACGGCCGATTACCTAGTTTACAACAGGTAACCTGGATTGAAAACTGGCCTATGGTTGGTAAAAACGGGAAAGATGTCACTACCTATTTAAAACCAAATGCGGATAAAGAATATCCATATACTTATCTACCTACAAATGATAACTTCAGAGATTATAAGTTAGCTCCTCAATGGGAATGGAATCATAATCCAGACAATTCGAATTGGTCGCTTGTTAAACGTCCGGGTTATCTTCGATTGAATACTGCGAATGTAACCGACAGCCTTCCAAAAGCAAGAAATACATTGACACAAAGAATACTTGGATTTCCTGCAAATCAAAATTTGTCGTACGGAACGATAAAAATGCATATCAATCATATGGTCGAAGGGGATGTGGCAGGATTAACTGTATTTCAGAATCCTTATGCATTCATTGGTATAAAAGTAATAAACGGAGTGAAGAATATTATCCAGTTAAACTCGGGGACAAAGACTCAACAGGTTGGAGTAGCCATCCCTGATAGTGTGGTATATTTAAGGGCGATTGCTAACTACGCAACGAGTCAGGCAGTATTCTATTACAGTACAGATAATAAAACTTACACACAGGCAGGTTCCCTGAATATGCAATATAATTTAAGCGTGTTCGTTGGAAACAGATTTGGCATATTCAATTATGCAACTACGGCAACCGGAGGTTATGTGGATGTGGATTGGTTCACGACCGAAAAAGATTTTTCAGAAGATACATTCTTTGATAATTCGTTTACCGGATATAGCGAAAATGCTTTGACCCTTAATAAATTAACAACAGACAATACAACTATCAACCTGTTGACCGGCAGTTCGCAAAGCTTCACCATTACCGCTGTATATGAAGACGGGCATACCGGGGATGTTACTCTGAGCGCAACGTATACGAATTCAAATCCGGCAGTCTTGTCCATTAAAAACGGCCTCCTGATTGCAAAAGCGAATGGAGACGCAACCATAACAGTAAGTTATCAGGGAGGTATGGGCGAAGCAAAGAGTCTGACTCTGAATGTGCATTCAACCTTTTTCCCATTAACGAATAATTTGTTTAATCCGTCCATCTATGGAGCCGGAACATTTGATGAATCAACAGGCACCTTAGTAACAGGACAATGGGGCTTTGGTGGATGGAGTTATAGTTCGGGCATTGATTTATCAGGTTATAAATATCTCGTGGCTAAACTGGGAGCTAATAATACAAGCAGCATCTCATTCAGGATCTTTGATGAAAACAATTACTGGGGAGGTGCGGCTCAATATGATTTTGGAACAAAGCGTATTGTTGTTGCAACTCTTGCCAATATGATCAAGACAGGAACGACCAAAATCGATCCCAGCCATATATACATTGTAGGCTTTTGGTCATCGGGAAATAAACCTATTGTTATTGAAAATGTATACCTGACGAACTCCGACACATATGAACCTATGGGGATCAAAGAAGTTTTGTATAATGACCCCAATGAGATTGTAGATGTTTATACCATAATGGGGATCAAAATACTATCACAGATAAAAAGGGAACAGGCAATAAAGGAACTTTCAAATGGTTTATATATTGTTGGAAAAGAGAAGATCATAATCGTCAATAATCATCGTTGAGATGTTATTCTATAAAAAAACGGTTGGAATGAAAAAGCCAACCGTTTTTTAAAGATATTGACAGTCATACTCATTGAATAAGAAGAAAACCAGGATGACAATAATCAAAGCTAAAAGAGGAACTGTTGGAACTTAAGAGAGTCCATGGATTTCAAACAACATCAATTTTATTTTCAGTTCTATCCCGGTGACGGCAACTAAGAATAAATGAAAATTATGACCGGAGTAAGCGTTCTATAATTATCGGTTTTACCTATAATACTTCGAATGGATCAATAAAACAAAAATTCAAAGAACACCCTTTATAAACCTAGTAAAGCAGGAGACACAAACTTATTAGAGTATTAAATATCTATAAGTTACCTCCATAATAAATTTTATCATGAAATCAAAAGTATTCAGATTCATAAGTTTAGTTTTAACCTTGCTTTTTAATATTTATTTTCTTCAGGCCCAAACCCGAAAGTTTGATGCGGCAGAAGCAACTGCGGCAGTCAATACATCCGTGAAAAAGATTTCTCCCGATTTATTCGGTCTGTTTTTTGAGGATATTAATTATTCTGCCGATGGGGGACTTTATGCCGAGCTGGTACAAAACCGTTCGTTCGAATATAATCCAACTGAACAACGGGAATGGAATCCATTTTCGTTTTGGGAATATATTACACCGGGTTTTTCATATGGCAGAATAAGTATCGAAACTATGGCTCCGGTACATCCGGACAATCCTCATTACCTGGTTCTTGATATTGAACACATTGGTCATGAAGCAAATTTCACCGGTGTATCAGGCATAGGGCTAAGGAACACGGGGTTTGATGGAATTGTAATAAAAGCAGGTGATACATACAACTTTTCGGTATTTGCAAAGCAGCTAACCGGGGAACCAATAACTTTATCCATTAGTTTACAAAACCGGAAAGGAAAGATACTGACCGAAAGTTCATTTTCAACATCATCCAAAGACTGGAAAAAATATACTGCAAGCCTTATTCCAACCGAAAGCAATGATAGTGCAACATTGGTCATTTTAGCCACCACAGAAGGGAAACTTGCCTTGGATGTGGTTTCGCTTTTTCCGGAGAAAACGTTCAAGAACCGTCCAAATGGGATGCGTGCCGACCTGGCACAGGTACTGGCTGATATAAAACCGGCCTTCATACGATTTCCCGGTGGTTGTCTGGCTCATGGTGATGGGTTGGGAAACATGTATCGTTGGAAAAACACGATAGGACCAATTGAAGAACGTAAAGAGCAACGCAACATATGGGGCTATCATCAGACTGCCGGTTTAGGATATTATGAGTATTTTCAGTTTTGCGAAGACATAGGTGCCAAGCCTCTTCCGGTATTACCTGCAGCAGTAAGCTGCCAGAACACGGGTGGAACCTGGCAAATAGGTGGAATAGGTCAAAAAGCACTTCCCATGGACCAAATGCAGGATTACATTCAGGAAGTTTTGGACTTGATTGAATGGGCAAACGGACCTGTAACCTCCACCTGGGGGGCAAAACGTAAAGCTGCCGGACATCCTGCTCCTTTCAACCTTCAGTATGTAGGGATTGGGAATGAAGACAAGATAACACCTGAATTTAAAGAACGTTTCGAAATGATTTTTAATGCTGTAAAAGCGAAACATCCTGAAATCACTGTTGTCGGAACAGTAGGACCTTCACCCGATGGAGATGATTTTACCAAAGGGTGGAAAATTGCCAATGACCTGAAAGTTCAGGTTGTAGACGAACATTATTATACCAGCCCCGATTGGTTTATTTCACATCAAAGTCGTTACGATACGTATCCCCGCAATGCAACCCAGGTATATCTCGGAGAATATGCTTCATGGGGAAATAAATTACGGAACGCAATTGCTGAAGGAGCTTATATGACTTCCCTTGAACGCAATGGTGATGTAGTCCGGATGGCTTCATACGCTCCTTTACTGGCCAAAAGAAACTTTACTCAGTGGAAAACTGATTTAATATTCTTCGACAACGGAAGTATTTATCTGACACCAAATTATTATGTGCAAAAAATGTTTTCCGTCAACCATGGCGATCTCTATTTCGAAAATATCATTTTAATAAATGAAAAGGATTCCCTATTAGCAGCCTCCTGTGTGAAAGACAGCAAATCCAATGATATTATCCTGAAAATGGTAAATTTCGGGAAAGAACCAAAAACTATGAAAATAAACCTGGCGGGTTTTAAGAATATGATCCCGCTTGCTGAACAAACAGTTCTTACAGGTAATGCTGATGCGGAAAACTCTTTCGACAATCCCAAAAATGTTATTCCTGTAAAGTCGGAATTTAAAGTAAGTGAGAAATTTGAATACCTCGCTCCGGCAATGTCATTAACTGTATTAAGGATAAAAACCACTCTGAAATAAAAAACACTTAGAAAATAAAATAATGCAAAATTTAAAATTTATAGTAGTTGTCATTTTTTTATACACGTGCGTGTTTCATGTTCCGGGACAAGATAAATTATACTCTAATTCATTTTCTCTTGGCGATGTTAAACTTTTAGATGGTCCTTTTAAACATGCACAGGAATTGAATATTAAAACCCTGTTGCAATATGATATAAACAGGTTTTTAGCTCCTTATCTTAAAGCGGCAGGTTTAAACGCGAAAGCTGGAAATTATCCAAATTGGGAAAGTGACGGGTTAGATGGTCACATGGGAGGTCATTACCTTACAGCAATGGCCATGAATTATGCTGCAACCGGGGATATCCGTTGTAAAGAACGTATGGAAAGCATGATCAGAGAGCTAAAAAAATGTCAGGATGCAAACTCAAAAGACTCTAATTTTGTAGGTTACCTGGGTGGTGGCCCTAATGCCAAGACCTTATGGCTTAAAATCAAAAACGGGAATCCTTCAGCAATCTATGATGGTTGGGCTCCCTGGTATAATATTCATAAGATGTATGCAGGTTTGCGTGATGCATGGTTGTACGGAGGGAATGAGACTGCAAAAGAGATGTTTCTTAAATCATGCGATTGGGGCATAAGTATTTGCGCCAACCTGTCAGATTCTCAGATGGAAGCTATGCTGGCAAACGAACATGGAGGAATGAATGAGGTGTATGCTGATGCCTATCAAATTACCGGTGATAGCAAATACCTGAATATGGCAAAACGTTTTTCTCATAAAGTCATCTTAAACTCTTTTGCAGATAAAATTGATAATCTGGATAATAAACATGCCAATACGCAAATACCAAAAGCGATAGGCTTTGAACGCATTGCAGAAGAGAGTAACGACCCAGCCTATGTAACTGCTTCGAAGTTTTTTTGGGAATCGGTTACTCAAAACAGAACCCTTGCATTTGGGGGTAATAGTCGTAAGGAGTTTTTCCCTCAGGCATCCGCCTGCCCGGATTATATAACGGACCGTGAAGGCCCTGAATCGTGTAATACCTATAATATGCTGAAGCTTACCGAAGGTCTTTTCAGAATGAATCCGGAGGCCTGTTATGCAGATTTTTACGAAAAGGCATTGTTTAATCATATATTATCTACCCAACATCCCGAACATGGCGGCTATGTTTATTTTACGCCGGCCCGACCACAACATTACAGGGTGTACTCTGCGCCCAATGAAGCTATGTGGTGTTGTGTAGGTACTGGAATGGAAAATCATGGAAAATACGGTCAATTTATTTATACTCATCGTGAGGATACCCTTTTCGTGAATCTTTTTATTGCATCTCAACTTAATTGGAAAAAGAAAGGAATAGCAATTACGCAACAGACTCTTTTTCCTGAAGAAGAATCCACAACACTAATTATTCATACTGCAACCCCAAAGTATTTTAAATTGATGGTTCGACATCCTGATTGGGCTTCTGAGAAATCATTTAAAATTATTATTGGTAATGAAACGTTGAAAGTTTCTTCCACGCCTTCAACATATGTACCGATATCCCGTATCTGGAAAGACGGAGACGAGGTAAAAATAATATTTCCAATGAAAAACAGGTTGGAAGAACTTCCAAATGTACCACAATATGTGGCTGTTATGCATGGTCCTATTCTATTGGCAGCCAAAACAGGTACACAGGACATGAAAGGTTTGATAGCAGATAACAGCAGGTGGGGGCATATTGCAAACGGATCCCTGATCTCATTGGATAAAGCACCTGTTATGATAGGAGAACGTTCCACTCTGTTATCGAAAATCTATCCGGTGAAGGGACGACCTTTGACATTCACAACAAAAGGTTTGTTTGCTTCCGGTTCTGATTCACGTTTGGTATTAGAACCTTTCTATCGCATTCATGATTCGAGGTATATGATGTATTGGATGGCATTAACAAAAGTTCAATATCAAAAGGAGCGGGATTCATTGGCGATAATTGAAAATGAAAAGATTATTCTGGATACACGGACAATTGATGCGGTAACACCCGGCCAACAGCAGCCGGAAGTGGATCATATGATGAAAACTGAGAAATCAAAATCCGGATATTTTCAGGATGAATCATGGAGAAAAGCAGACGAAGGCGGTTATTTTAGTTATGTAATGCGTACGAACATGGAATCCGGGCTGTCTCTCTTAATTCGATATAAAGGGAATGAGAAGGGAGAACGCCAGTTTGACATATTCATAGATGGAGAAAAATTAGTAACAGAAAATTTTACAGGCAAATGGAACAAGTCAGGATTCGTGAATTTAGAGTATCGTTTGCCGGATTCAATGGTTGCCGGTAAAAAAACTGTGGAAGTGAAGTTTCAGTCACAGCCGGGAAGTTCGGTAAGCGAAGTGTCTAATGTCCGAGTACTGCGTAAGATTCCGGTAAAGTAAATGCTTAATAGTAAATCAATCATTTAATCAAAAAAAAGAACTATTTAATACTACTCAAAATGAAGAATAAACTCATCCTGATATTCTTGCTTCTTTCTATCATGGGTCAACCCACTTTGAAAGCACAAGATACACCTGGTAATACTGTTGACGGCACCTTTTCTAATCCGTTTATCTATGCTGATGTACCTGACATGTCGATTATCCGTGTTGGTGACACGTATTATATGTCGAGTACTACCATGCACATGGCACCTGGAGTTCCTATTATGAAGTCAAAAGATCTTGTCAACTGGAAACTCGTAAATTACGCATACGATATTCTGGATAATGTAGATGAGCTGAACCTGACAAACGGGAAAAACACATATGGAAGAGGCTCCTGGGCCAGTTGTCTACGTTATCATAACGGCACATATTACGTTTCCACCTTTGCCCAGACAACCGGTAAAACTTATATTTATTCTACCAAAGATTTGGAAAAAGGTCCCTGGAAAACAATTTCATTTAAACCGGCTTATCATGACCACACCCTGTTTTTCGATGATGACGGACATATTTATATGATTTACGGTGCCGGAAAGCTCAGGATCGTTGAACTTAAAGAGGATCTCACAGGGGTTAAGGAAGGGACAGAACAAGTACTCATTGAAAATGCCAGTGCTCCATCCGGGACTGTCGGTTTGCCGGCTGAAGGATCTCAGCTTTTCAAAATTAAAGGAAAGTATTATCTGTTTAACATTACCTGGCCCAGAGGCGGCATGCGTACTGTTATTGTTCACAGGGCAGATAAAATTACAGGACCGTATGAAGGCAGAGTGGCTTTGCAAGACAAGGGTGTTGCCCAGGGCGGACTTATTGACACACCCGATGGAACATGGTATTCCTACCTCTTTCAGGATCATGGTGCTGTTGGTCGTACTCCTTTTCTTGTTCCTGTAAAATGGGATGATGGCTGGCCTGTTTTGGGAGTTAATGGTAAAATTCCCGAAAAAGTGAGCCTTCCTTCAAGTAAGGGACTAATACCAGGCATTGTTGCTTCTGATGAATTCAATCGTAAAAAAGGGGAACGCACATTACCATTGGTTTGGCAGTGGAATCACAACCCTGATAACTCACTTTGGTCGGTTACTGAGCGTAAAGGTTATCTGCGTCTTAAAACCGGACGAATTGACAGCACCTTTTTGGAAGCCAGAAATACACTGACCCAACGAACCATAGGACCTAAATGTTCTGGATCAATAATGCTGGATGTTTCAGCTATGAAAGATGGTGATTTTGCAGGACTGGGACTTTTACAAAAAAACTATGGGTTGGTAGGTGTCAAAGTAAACGGGAATAAATTTGTTATTGAAATGATAAATGCAAGTACAGGTAAACCTGTGGTGGATGAAAATATTCCACTAACACAAAAAAAAGTATACTTTAAAGCTGAATGTAATTTTACAGATAAAAAAGACGTAGCTGATTTCTATTACAGTTTGGATGGAAAAACATGGACTACAGTAGGTACACAGCTGAAAATGGCATATACTATTCCTCAGTTTATAGGCTACCGTTTTGCGTTGTTTAATTATGCAACTAAAGAAACAGGTGGATTTACTGATTTTGACTGGTTTAGAGTCTATTAGATTGGAAACATCAACAAAATAATAATCTATGCAACTAAATCGCGTTCATAAAACCAGACTCTTAATATCATTAATGGTAATAACTTCATTTCCTGTTCTTTTTGCCCAAAACCCAATCATTCACAACCAGTTTACGGCAGATCCTACGGCGAGGGTATTTGGAGATAGTGTGTATCTTTACCCCTCCCATGACATACCAACTCCTACAGGAAAAAATTTAAAGAAAGACTGGTTTTGTATGGAAGATTACCACGTATTTTCATCTTCAAACCTTACCGATTGGACAGATCATGGAGTTATAGTGAGCCAGACCTCAGTGCCTTGGGCAAATCCTAAAGCTTATAGCATGTGGGCACCCGATTGCATTAACAAAAACGGGAAATACTACTTCTATTTCCCTACAGCTCCTGACAGTACCTATGGAAGAGGATTCGCAATTGGAGTGGCAGTTGCTGATAACCCCTGTGGTCCGTTCAAACCTGAATTTACACCTGTAAAAAAAGCTCTGGGCATTGACCCTAATGTATTTGTGAATAAAGATGGTCAAGCATACCTTTACTGGTCGGGACGAGGTTTTATGGTGGCCAAACTGAAGGAAAATATGACCGAACTTGCCTCCGAGCCTCAGATCATTGACAATTTACCTGAGAGAGGATTGAAAGAAGGACCATTTTTGTTCGAGCGTAACGGTATTTATTACCTGACTTACCCGCATGTCGAAAATAATATTGAACGACTTGAATATGCTATTGGAAATAGCCCGATGGGACCTTTCAAAATGGCCGGTGTGATTATGGACGAATCGCCTACAGGTTGCTGGACGAATCACCAGTCAGTTGTAAATTTCAAGAACCAGTGGTATTTATTTTATCATAGCAATGACTTGTCTCCAAAATTTGACAAAAACAGGTCCGTACGGATTGACAGCCTGTTTTTTAATACCGATGGTACAATCAGAAAAGTAATACCTACTTTCCGCGGTGTTGGCTTAACAAAAGCTTACAACCAAATACAGACAGACAGATACAGTCGTATAAGTAAAAAAGGTGCTTCTGTTGTCTTTATCGACTCCCTAAATACTTTTGGTGGTTGGAAAACGGTATATAACATGAAAGATGCATGGGTTCAATATAACAGTGTTGATTTTGGAAAGAAAGAATACAATACTGTGAACTTTAGAGTCGCATCAAAAACAGGATGTACACTACAACTGCGTTTAAACAGCTTAAATGGTCAGTTAATTGCTAAAGTCAATATTCCAAAAGAAGAAAAATGGCAAACAGTTAAAGTCCCTGTTTCAGGATTAATATCAGGTATTCAAAATCTGGTACTATCATTCACCGATGGAATTGAAGGTGAAGTAGACTGGATTAGTTTTGAATAGCTATATTCAAAGCAACTATCAGACTGAACAATAATAATTTACAAAAAAAAATCTATCACAATGAATCACAAGCATTTAGTTATCATTTTATTGACCGCATTCACAGGCGGAATCTGTTTAGCTCAGACGAAACAGACAACCGAAGTGAATGATTTTAAGCCTTCAGCAACTACCCAGCAAGACAAGCAATATCCTCAGGTTAATTCTGAAGGCAGGGTGCGAGTTAGTATTTCTGCACCTCAGGCATTGAAAGTTCAGCTTGATATTGGTGCGGTAAAATACGATTTAGTGAAAGACGATAAAGGCATTTGGACCGGAGAATCAAATTCTCAGGATGAAGGTTTTCACTATTACCAACTGAATATCGATGGAGCTTCAGTTCCAGATCCCGGAAGTTTGTATTTTTATGGAGCAAGCCGTTGGGGTAGCGGGATTGAAATTCCTGCCAAAGATCAGGACTTCTACGCTCTCAAAAATGTTCCTCACGGTCAGTTGTGTGAGTGTCAGTATTTCTCAGAAACGACCAAAAGTGTACGTCACCTATACATATATACACCACCGGGTTATGACAATGATAACTCCACTCGATATCCTGTGTTGTATCTCCAACATGGTATGGGCGAAAATGAAACCGGTTGGGGCAATCAGGGACATGCGAACCTGATACTGGATAACCTGATTGCGGAAGGCAAGGCTACTCCTTTAATTATTGTTATGGAAAACAGTAGCGTTAATCTTCCTCATAGAGACAGACCGAATGCGTCTAATCCTGCTCAAGCTGGCAATCAGAGTCAGGTTGCTCCAACCGGCGACGCAAAATCACCACGTCCGAAAGCAGAAGGTTCACCCATGGGTGGATTTAATTTTGCAGCACAATTCGAACGGATACTCATTGACGATCTGATCCCATATATAGAATCCAACTTCCGGGTTATTGCAGATCAACCCCATCGTGCTATGGCAGGTCTTTCAATGGGAGGTATGCAGACACGTCTGATCACTCTGGCTAACTTAGACAAATTCTCCCAAATCGGCATATTCAGCGGTGGAAGTATCAGCATTGACGATGTCAACAAAGCTCCTGATTTCAAAGAGAAAGTAAAACTTGTATTCACAAGTTTTGGTAGCCGTGAACTCGAAAACCGCAGACCAGGAGGTCCCTTTGGTGGTGACCCTAAAGTAAACTCCGATGCACTGTCAGAGGCGGGTATCAATAGTCATTTTTATGTTTCTCCGCTAACGGCACACGAGTGGCAAAGCTGGCGACGTAGTTTGCATGAATTTGCTTTACTTTTATTCAAAAACTAAAAAGAAAAAAAATGAAAAAATATTTGATTGCTATAGTGATACTACTATCATTTTCATTGTGTCGGGCACAAACACAGCAAACAACGATTTCGGATGACTTCAGTCCATCGGCATTAAATCAACCGGGTCAGAATTACCCACAGGTCAACTCACAAGGATACGTGCGTTTCAGAATTGTAGCACCTGAAGCTCAAAGCGTAAAAGTGAGTCTTGGACTCGGCGGTCATGGAGGCACTACCCTGACTAAAGATACGGCCGGAACCTGGACAGGCACTACTGAAGGACCTATGGATAAGGGTTTTCACTATTATCATTTCACAATTGATGGAGGTGTATTTAACGATCCGGGCACTCTTGACTTCTATGGTTCTACCCGATTGGAAAGTGGTATCGAAATTCCGGCTCCCGATCAGGATTTTTATGCACTCAAAAACGTTCCTCATGGTAATGTACAACAGATTCTCTTCCCCTCCGGGAGCACAAATACTTCACGCAGGGCATTCGTCTACACTCCACCCGGTTACGGGAAAGATGCTACAAAATGCTATCCTGTACTGTATCTTCAACATGGTTGGGGTGAGGATGAAACGGCCTGGAGTAAACAGGGTTATGCCAATCTTATTATGGATAACCTGATCGCTGAAGGAAAAATCAAACCTTTTATCATAGTGATGACTTATGGTATGACTAATGATACTAAGATCGGTGGTCTCAGAAATTTTAAAATTGAACCATTTCAAACTGTTCTTATCAACGAATTGATTCCCTACATCGATGCCAACTTCCTTACGATCGCCGATCAACCCCATCGGGCAATGGCCGGACTCTCTATGGGTGGTATGGAAACTAAAACAATCTCTCTGAATAACCCGGATAAATTTGCATACATCGGACTTTTCAGTGGTGGGACCTTCACCCTGGATGATGTCAATAACACACCCGGTTTCAGGGAGAAGATAAAACTTGCCTTCGTTAGCTTTGGCAGCAGGGAACTTAGTAGTAAACGAGATGGCAGACCAGGCGTGTTTGGAGGCGACCCAAAGGCAAATGCTGAAATACTGAAACAAAGCGGTATCAACTGTGTTTTCTATGTATCACCCGATACTGCCCACGAGTTTTTAAGTTGGCGTCGAAGTTTACTTGAATTCGCGCCACTTCTTTTTAAATAATAAATAAAGTTTCGGAAGGGTTAAATGTGTTCTTAGAAAAACCTGTTATAGTTTTTCTAAGAACACATTTAACCCTTTTACAATTTTCGGATTTTTTTGTAATACAGAAACAGAGTTAACTTCTATCAAATGGTTATTAAAAAATCGTATTAATTTTATTTCAGTTTTAGTTGTAATAAACAAATATCATCGTTTAATCCAACCCGATTATTGGTTACAAAAAACACTAATGATTTTTTGTCAATATTCTGTTTTCTTTTGTCTAAAATTAGAATCAGAATATCCCAATTTAAAAGCTTACAGCAAAAATACTATCTACTTTTGAAGTTCTAAAACAACTTAACCCGGAATTAAAAAATATTTTCAATTTCGTGGCCACTAAATTCTTTATAATTTGGATGCATTAATTTATATCCAATTCAAAAGGTAGAATTCGATGGCAGATCAAACGGTAATAAAAGTAAGATGGCAAACTTCATCCTTTGCAACAAATTCGTAAAACAATTAATAATCAAATATATTAAAACAAACACTTATGGATCATAACTCTCAAAAAATATCAATATTCGAAAAGATAGGATACAGTTTGGGTGATTTAGCCGCAAACCTGGTTTTCCAGACATTAATTACCTATTTAGCTTATTTCTATACCGATATTTATGGTCTAAAGAGCAGAGATGCATCGATAGTAATGCTTGTTGTAGGCTTGTTCGCGGCATTTATTTTTAATCCTATCATTGGCGTATTGGCTGACAGAACAAAAACAAAATGGGGCAAATTCAGACCCTGGATTCTTTACACTGCTATTCCTCTGGGTGTAGTTGCACTTTTGACATTTTCAACTCCCGATTTTTCTTACAAAGGAAAACTCATTTACGCTGCTATAACTTATTCTCTTTTATTGATGTTATATGCTTCAAGTAACTTACCCTATTCAGCCCTGAGTGGTGTAATAACCGGCGATATGGGTGAGCGGAACAGCATTTCCTCGTACCGTTTTGTGGCAGTAATGTTTGCCCAGTTTTTTGTTCAGGTATTTATGTTGCCCATTATTGAATATGCCGGACACGGAGATAAAGCCGTCGGAATTGAATCTGTTATGACATGGATGGCAATTATTGGAACTGTCATGTTGCTTATAACATTTTTCACAACCAGAGAGCGCATTGTTCCGGGTATTGAACAAAAATCGTCAATTAAAGATGACTTGTCTGATCTTGTAAAAAACAGACCATGGCTAATCATGCTCAGCTTAACCATTTTGGTATTCATCACCCTTGCTATGAAAGGTAGTTCGTATGTTTATTATTTTAATAATTATGTTGATAAAAAGGCCCTGGCTGACTTTATTAGCCCTGTTATTTCCGGATTATCAGCTATTGGCATCAATTTCTTTGGCACCGACCCTATTGCTGCCGGATTTGGTTTGTTCAATGCAGGTGGTATTATCTTCATGATTGTTGGTATTTCAATATCCAAAAAACTTGCTGATAAGTATGGAAAACGGGATGTCTATAAATACGGCTTACTTATAGCGACTTTCTTTGTTTTAGTATTTTTCTTTTTTAAACCTGAGAATGTATTGTTAATGTTCGGGTCGCAAATTCTGCATGGTTTTTTCTATGGAATTACCATTCCTATACTCTGGGCCATGATTGCCGATGTTGCCGACTATTCAGAATGGAAAACCAACCGTAGAGCGACTGCCATAATTTTTTCAGCCATGATGGTAGGTCTTAAAGCAGGACTTTCAATTGGTGGAGCTTTGGTTACATGGATTTTAGGTTTATATGGATATATTTCTAAAGTTGGTGCAGTTGAAGGGCACACAACCATTCAACCTGAATCAGTAGCTCATGGAGCAAGATTACTCGTGAGTATATTCCCGTCAATTACATTCCTTATAGGTTTCGGTCTGCTTTTTTTCTACACAATTGACAAGAAAATGGAAGTGAAAATTGAAGCAGAACTAAAAGCCCGTAGGGAGGAAACACATAACGATCTTTAATTAATAAATGAAATGAAAATAAAATTTTTTTCTATTATTACTGCTATGGTTCTTTTGGCATCTGTACACACGATGGCTCAAAATACTTTAGCTAAAGCTACCAAAGGTAAATTTTTGTTTGGAGTAGCTGTTGGTATGCAACAAGTCAATGGCGTACTTCCGATTGAATCGGAACTGATCGCTAAAGAATTCAGTGCAATAGTTCCTGAAAATTGTATGAAGCCTCAGCCTATCGAACCTGAAGAAAACAAATTTCAATGGGATGATGCTGATAAATTTGTCGCTTTTGGAGAAAAAAACAAACAGGTTGTTACCGGGCACTGTCTTATCTGGCATTCTCAAATAGGCAGATGGATGTTTGTTGATGAAAACGGGAAAGATGTATCACCTGAAGTTTTGAAAGAACGTATGCGTAAGCACATTTACGCAGTAGTAGGACGTTATAAAGGACGTATTAAAGGTTGGGATGTTGTCAATGAAGCATTTGAAGACAACGGAAAATACAGGAACAGCAAATTCTACCAGATTCTGGGTAAGGAGTTCATCAAATATGCATTTCAGTTTGCTCATGAGGCAGATCCGAATGCGGAACTTTATTACAACGATTACAATGTGGAAAATCCTGCTAAATGTGATGGAATTGTAGGATTGGTGAAAGAGCTCAAGGAAGCAGGCTGCAGAATCGATGCCGTTGGTTCGCAATCGCACATGCACATTGATACCCCAAGTGTTGAGGCTACTGAAACAAGTTTTAAAAAACTTAAGGCTGCCGGTGTGCACATTCTCATTACAGAATGGGATATTTCCATACTGCCAAGCCCTTATTCAGGAGCAAACATATCTGCTAATTTCGGGTATACAAAGGAAATGGACCCCTATCGTGAAGCAGTTCCTGAAGCCATTCAACAAAAATGGAATAAACGTGTGCTGGATATGTTCGGACTTTTTCTCAAATACAACGATGTAGTTGATCGTGTTACCGTTTGGGGTTTAAACGATGCCGGCACCTGGCTGAACAACTTTCCAATCCGGGGCAGAAAAGATTATCCCGTACTTTATGACCGCAATAACAAACGCAAACCTGTGGGAGACGAAATGATTAAAATGGCAACAAATTACAAATCAAAAAAATGAATAAGCCTAAATATTTGATAAATAGTTTATATACAGCCGATCCGGCAGTGCATGAATTTGATGGAAAACTATATATTTATCCTTCACACGATATTGAGTCAGGGATTCCGGAAAATGATAATGGTGACCATTTTGATATGCGCGATTACCATGTTTTTTCAATGGAAACCATCGATGGAGAAGTAACAGACCATGGCGTAGCTCTTGATATGAAAGATATTCCCTGGGCAGGTCGTCAGTTGTGGGATTGTGATGTTGCTTTCAAGAATGGATTGTATTATTTGTATTTTCCTGTAAAAGACAGAACCGATATTTTCCGGATTGGAGTTGCAACCAGTAAAAAACCCATTGGACCATTCATTCCTCAAAATGATCCAATTAAAGGCAGTTATTCTATTGACCCCTGTGTGTTTTGCGATGATAATGGCTCTCATTTTATGTATTTTGGCGGTCTGTGGGGAGGACAACTACAGCGTTACCGCAACAACAAAGCCATTGAATGTGGTCATGAACCTAAAGACAATGAACCTGCATTGCCTTCCCGGGTGGTGAAACTTAGTGATAATATGCTCCAGTTCGACGAAGAACCACGTGAAGTAATCATCCTTAATGAAGAAGGAACAATTATAGTGGCTGGTGATCATGAACGCCGTTTTTTCGAAGCTTCTTGGATGCACAAATATCAGGGTAAATATTATCTTTCCTATTCGACAGGTAATACACATAAGTTATGCTATGCCGTTGGAGATAACCCTTACGGACCGTTTACATATAAAGGTGTAATTCTTACTCCTGTAGTCGGATGGACCACTCATCATTCCATTGTCGTGTTTAAAGGGAAATGGTACTTATTTTATCACGACAGCGTCCCTTCGGGTGGTAAAACATGGCTGAGAAGTACGAAAGTTGTTGAATTGGAATATAATCATGACGGAACCATTATTACAATTGATGGTAGAGAACAATAATTATTAAATTTGACCAGGGAATATAAAACAAACAGTTTTAGTTTATCTCAGGCATTAAAAGATGCCTAAGATAAACTTGGATATTTCTTCCATTAATTCAAGTAAAGATTATTAGTTTAATTATTGTTTGATGCTTATAAATACTAAACAAACTTGTTTTAGACCTTTCAAATGTTCAGTCAAATTCAGTTACATCGTCTACTAACATTTTAAATTTGGTAATTTCAACTGCTTCATTTTAGTATCTCAGCAGCTTTAATAATTCATTTTCAAAAACTTCCAAAATATTGTTAAGTAAAATCTTTCATTTTTTTTCTTATAATTTTCGATTGCTTAAAAATCCAGGCAACTCATACAAACCAAATCAACTTAGGGATTATCATTCTGACAAAATGTATACATTTAAACTTTCGACAATTGAAATATATTTGATTACATATTTAAAAGAAACCGGTAAATCTTTGGATACTAACAATACATTCTGAATTATTGAAAACTAAACAATTACATGATAGAGTTAAGTCAAAGGCTAACAAATTAAAGCCTATATATTTGGGACTAAACCAAAAAACTAAATTTACAAATATAACGGATTTATAAGTAGGATTAAAACGGATAAGGTTCGCTACCCGTCCGAACCACAAACAAGCAACTCATTTCTGAGTTGCTTGTTTCATTTTTATACCCTTCAATGAATTATATCTACGTCTTTAGAATTTGAGGGAGTTATTGATTTGTAAGCATCCCAAATCCGCCGTATTTCATTTAATTTAGAATTGCCTGACCTTTGCCATAAAAAAGTTATGTTCAGTTTGAATGAAGGTAATCGTTTTGTAGTTTGTTTGAATGGCGTAGATTTACG
>Ga0302216_1000122_pt1 | contig 33021 bp, 29 predicted proteins | sample II_Fen_N3_2_FD_194575 | JGI IMG/M metagenome (GOLD analysis project Ga0302216, IMG submission 194575) | Peat permafrost microbial communities from Stordalen Mire near Abisko, Sweden - II_Fen_N3_2 | ecosystem: Environmental > Terrestrial > Soil > Wetlands > Permafrost | place: Sweden: Abisko...
GCTGTGCTCCTGTGTGAACGAGGCCAATTGCCTCAATTCACTACATCGACACACGGTCTCACTGCCTCCGAAACCTACAGACGCTGGAGTAAGGGCTACCGCGGAGCGGTTTCGTCCATTGGCCCTGAGCAGGCACCGCCGCCACCAGCTGAGCAAGTCAAAAAGTCGGTATGTTTACGACTTTAAATAACGTCTCCAAAATCCAACACCCCGCAAACCCGCATGAATGCTAGGCCCGTGTTTACGACTTTAATGACCTGTTTACGACTTTAATTGCGCGGAATAATTTCTATTCCGACCAAATATAGTCGTAAACACGGGCCTAGCATTCATGCGGATTCCCGGCGTACAAAATTGACAACACCACGAATTAAAGTCGTAAACAACTTTACCCCCTCAACCAAAGCGATTCGGACTTGTAGTCTCCGAACTTGCCAATGATGAATGTTTGACTGCTGCAAACCAGCCGGTGGTAGCTGACTCTTAAGTGCCCATAACGGTCAAAAACCGTTTTTTGAAGTGTTTAGCGAGGTAGTTGGGAACGGCTGTTGTCGCCGATCTTGGATCGATCGATTCAAGGCATTTGTGCCATTTGTTGCCGTCAGGTACGGGACGGGACGGGAATTGTCCATCTTTGATCTTTCTCAATTGGCAGCTTCCAAACTCAGCGTTCAATCAACACGCTTTGTCATTGTTTAGATCGCAATAGGCCGGCGGCAAAGACTGCACGCCAGCCAGGGGAGGATAAATGCATCTGTCACGAACCGTGATCGTCCTGGCCTGTCTGTGCCTGAATAATTCCGCCAGGGCACTGGCGCCTACGGAGGTATTCACCCAGGTTAGCCCTTCTGTTGCCATATTGGAGACGTTCGATGAACAGGGGGAGCGTCTGGGCTCGTACTCCGCCACAGTGGTCGAATCGGAACAGCTGGTAGCGATATGCGAAGTGCTGGAAACAGCGGCCACTTTACGTGTGGTCACGAAGTCAGGTGACATTGCAGCCCGGGTCATTGCGCGGGACCGAGAACGTAGTCTGTGCCTGATCGCCGCCCCTGGGCTGGCCGCAGCCCCGATCGCTCGGTTAACCGAACCGCTTGCCGCCGGTAGCCGGGTGTTTGCGCTCACCAACGCATTGGGGCTGGGGATCGGGATTTCCGAGGGTGTGGTGTCGGGCATCCGCGCTTTTCCTGTGGGCAACTATGTCCAGTTCACCGCCCCGATCTCACCTGGATCTGAGGGAGGTGCTCTGGTCGATGACAGCGGCCGCTTGGTGGGCATCATCGACTATCGCCGCCGTGACGGCCAGAATGTCAATTTTGCTTCGGCCGCACAGTGGATCGGTGACATTGAGGCCCGTGCTGCAGCAGCAGATGCCAGGCTGAAGCGCTTCGACCAAGCGATGGCCCTGTTGAAACAGCAGCAATGGAGCGACTTGCAGGCCATGGCGTTAGCGTGGTCCCAAGAGGAGCCGAAGGTGAAAGATGCGTGGCGGTTTGTGGTCGCCGCGGCACGCGGGCGCGGGGATGTCGGGGCCGAACTGCAGGGCTGGAAAACGCTCTACCAACTCGATTCATCTCCCACTGACGTGGGCCTCGGACTGAGCCATGCGCTGCTGGAAAGCGGCAAAACCCGGGACGCACTCGACCTGATGCGCCAGTTGCTGGCAAGTCACCCCGAAGATGCCTCCTACTGGTTTTTCATGGGTCAAGTGCGGCTGGCCTCAGGTCAACTGGGAGAAGCTGAAAAAGCCTACCGTCGTGCCGTGGAACTCGACCCCTGGCTGGTCGAAGCCTACCGCAGCGGGGCTGCATTGGCACAACTACGTGGCGACAACAAGACTGCTGTCGCAATCTGGGAACGCCTTTCGGGACTGTATTCGACCCAACTCGGTCCCCGCCTTGGTCTCGTCACCGCCTATCTTGCAGCGGATAAGGCCACGCGGGCTTGGTCGACGTTGGCACAAGTTGATGACAGTGAGTCTGACAACGCCCTGGTCTGGTACATGAAAGGCTTGACCCTGGCACGTTTGGGATGCCCGGAACAGTCCATCCAGGCTTTTCGCAAGAGCCTTGAGCGCAATTTGGCGAACCCCGACGTGGCATGGGCCGGTATCGGCATGGCATTGGCAGCCATGAACCGCTATCCCGAAGCAATCCAAGCTTTCCGCTCGGCCACTCAGGCCGCTCCCGACAAAGATGAATGGCGCTATCAGCTGGCCGTCAACCTCAAGGATGGCGGGCGCCCCGGCGAAGCGTTGGTCATCACCTCAGACCTGGTTACTAAAAAGCCAGAGGTAGCCCAGAACTGGCGACAGCATGGTTTTGTTTTGGCGGTGCTGGGGCGTTCCGAACAGGCCATTCCAGCCATGGAGAAGTCATTGCAGATCGAGCCGCGCCAGCCCAAACTCTGGGCTGCACTGATTGAAACCTATCAAGTTGCGGGACGCCGCCAGGATGCCAAAAAGGCCTACGACCAACTCCGCGCAATGGATGGGGTAAAGGCTGAGGTGAGTTATCGCGAGGATATCCTGCCCTACGAGGAGAACCTATGAAAACGCTGGCAAAAACCGTCATTGCCGGTTGCGGGTTAACTCTTGTCGCTGCAGCTTTTGCGCAGAAACCTGGTGACGATGGCCAACAGGTATTTGCCAAGGTCTCGCCGTCAGTAGTGACCGTGCGGGTGGTTGATGAGCAAGGTGAAGAATCAGGCATGGGAAGCGGTGTGGTTATCGGCAAGGCACTGGTTGCGACCAACTGCCACGTGGTGCGCGAGGTCACCCGATTGCGGGTCATCAGTCAGAACGGTGAGTTTGCGGGCCAGTGGGTGCGCCAGGACCCACAGCGGGATATCTGCATCCTGGCTGTGGCCGGGCTGGCGGCGCCGCAGGTCAGCCTACGCCGCAGCGAAACACTCGTGGTGGGTGAACCCGTATTTGCAGTCGGCAACCCGCTGGGATTAGGATTGGCCGTGAGTTCAGGCTTGGTGACGGCCATTGATGAGAGAGAGAAATCACCGCAGGTGATTGCGAGTGCGGCCATGTCACCAGGATCAAGCGGCGGCGGCTTATTTGACCGGGCAGGACAGCTGATAGGCATCACCACGGCAATCCTGGGAACTGGCCAAAACCTCAATCTCGTCCTGTCGGCAGATGGCGTGGACCAGCTTGCGGTTTCTGGCAAGCCACCTCGCGCCTTGGCAACGCCCCCAGCACCAGAGCGCCGCTGGGAGGTTGAGGCCACCACGCTGCAAATGTCAGGTGAGTGGGACAAGCTGGAGAGTCTCGCCAAATCCTGGAAAGAGGCCCAGCCATCGGCTGCCAGCGCACTGGCCAATCAAGGAATGGCCCAGCAGGCAATGAATCGCCACGCAGAAGCAGTCGTCACCTTACGTCAGGCCCTCGACCTCGACGACCATCACCGCTTTTCTTGGCTGCTCTATGCCACAAGCTTGAAAGCCCTTGGGCGCAAGGCCGAGGCCGAACAAGCATTGGCCCGGGCTGAGGAAGTGTCACCTAGCTATGCCGATCCTGGCGCAATACGTGCCGACTGGCTACGCGAGGAGGGACGCCTGAACGAGGCACGCCAACAAATCAAGGAGTCGCTTCGTCGTGCACCGGGCCGCAGCTTCGCCTGGCGCATACTTGGTCTGATCGAAGACGCTCGCGGCGACCGGACCGAAGCACAGCGCGCCTTTCAGACCGCCCTGCGACTGGGTAATGCGAATGCCGACGTGCGCCAACGCCTAGCACAATTGCTGGCGGATTCCGGCAAGGCCGACGAAGCCAGCAAGGTTGTGGCTCAGGGCAACCTGGGCAAGGAGGAAACGGCCCGCACCCAAATCGCTATCGGTCTGGCCGAATTGCAGCGCAATCGACTGGTTCCCGCCGAGGAGGCACTGCGCAAGGCCATTGCATTGGAGCCCAATCTTGTTGACGCATGGAATGGTTTGGGCACCGTGCTGGCAAGCAGTGGCAGGCCGGCAGAGGCAGAAAAGGCCTACGACGAGGCACTCAAACTTCTGCCCGGTAGATCCGAAACCCTGATCAACCGCGCCACCGTCCGCCGCACATTAGGGCACCTGGAAGACGCACTGGAAGACATCCGCAACGCCATCACTGCCAATGCGCAATATGTCCCCGCCTGGCGACTGTATGGGACGATGCAGCGGGATGCAAAAAACCATAGCGAGGCGGTTCTGGCCTTTCGCAAGATTGATGGATTGGGCCAAGCCAGCGCCCTCGATCTGGTGTTGCTTGGTGAGAGTTTGGCGGGCAGTGGGGATGTGCAGAGCGGCCTAAACGCCTTGGCTCGGGCGGAAGCCATGGACCCCAAATCGGTGACGATGTGCATTTCTATGGCCCAAGTGTTGGGCAACAAGGGGGAGATTGAAAAAGCACTGACTTACCTGGAACGGGCGCTTGTCATCGAACCCTCAAACCACGTAGCCTGGAGTAGCAAAGGTTACGCGCTGATGAAACTGGGGCGCTTGCCAGAAGCGGTGCAGGCACTGGAAACCGCTGTCGCATTGGCACCTGATATTGTCAACGGCTGGATCAATCTGGGTGAAGCCCAGTTGCGCAGCAAGAACCTGGGACGCGCCATCCAGGCGTTGGAAAAAGCCATCTCTCTCGCGCCGAAGGCGATGGACGCCCGGCTATTCCTGGCCCAGGCTTACCTTGGCGCCCGCCAGCCTGCCAAATCTCGTGAACAGGCACAAATGCTTCTCGACTCACGTCCCAATTTCAGCCCCGCGCTCGTGCTGCTCACCACAACCTATCTTATGGAAGGCGATGTCCAGGCCGCCAAGACTCCGTATCTCAAACTAAAAACGGCGACGCCTGAGCTTGCCCGTAAGTTTCGGGCCCAGGCTATCGCCAGCGGCGTGGCGGCAGCGAAGCAACTCTCAGAATAGATACTGCCCATCATCGGGTTCACATGAATGAGTGTTGCCGGTGGAGGCTGCACCGTGTGGGTATAGGCGGTAGTGAAACGCGCCGGAGAACGGTATGTTGATCATCTATTTTTTGGAAATATGACAGTCAGCAACGGGTCGAAAAGATGTCAGCGCTATCGCAATCAACACCAGCAAACACTTTTGCCTAATTTGGTCAGGTGAACTACTCGTCGGATAAGACATCTTGACGCGCAGCCATGTCCGAAATTAATATATGCATTGCACATATATACATTTCATTACCATGACACAACGAACTGCAAATTTGCTGGGCGCGCTTACCCAGATGGTCGCCGACGAAGTGCGCGACTTGCCCGGCGCAACCCTAACCGTACGTGCGGCGCTGCTGGCGATCAGCAAAAATGCCGGAACATCGATTGATGCGGTTCGAGTCAGCCTGGGCTTGTCGCACCCCGCCACGGTGCGGGTTGTCTCAGGCCTGTTGGAAGCAGCACTTATCACCAAAGACACGGGCACAGACCGTCGCAGCGTGGCCCTGAATCTGACGGACTTGGGCCGTGAAGCCGTTGCGCATGCCCTGAGTCAGCGACAAGCCACACTGGAACGGTTGCTCAACCACCTGAATGCCGACGAGCAACATCAGTTTGAACAACTGGCCATCAAAATCCTCTGGCACGAGACCCGTGATGCCACGCACGCATTGAAGTTGTGCAGGCTGTGTGATGAAGCAGATTGCGTCGGCACCGGTTGCCCGGTCGATTGCAAAGAGCATGGTCAAGCCATGCCAAGCTAACAGCCAAATATGTACCGTCTGCTGCTGGCATGAATCAGACAAGCATCCCAGCCCACACCCGTGGCCGCAGCTTCGCCATCCTCGCAGCACTCTGTTGGGGTTCGGCCACCGTGATGTCAAAAGGTGCCTTGAGTGCATTTGCACCAATTTCTCTGCTGGTGGTGCAATTGCTGGCGAGTGTGGCGTGTCTTTGGCTGCTGGTCTTTGTCCGCAGAGCCCGGGTGCAACGATTGCCATTTGGGACCATGGTCAAGTTCGCGGCACTCGGTTTGCTGGAGCCAGGTTTGACCTATTTGCTGGCGTTGGTTGGACTGGAACACACGCGTGCAAGCAAGGCCAGCTTGATTGGGAGTTCGGAGGCAATGATGATTCTTGGCTTTTCCAGCCTACTGTTTGCTGAGCGACCTACGTTGCGCTTCATGCTGTTGTCTGTCGTTGCCGTTTTTGGCCTGTATGTGTCGCTGGGTGCGGTATCGGTCGAGGTATCAGGCAGTGATGCAACAGGCAACGAGGTGATGGGCAACGCGCTCATTTTTGCAGGCACCGCCGTCGCCGCCATTTATGTTGTGCTTTCGGGTCGGATTGCTGCACAGGCCGACCCTGTCACCCTTGTCGCCTGGCAGCAAACGGTGGCACTCGGGATGGCACTACTTGCGCTGCCGCTGGAGTGGGCCTGGCGCAGCCAGCCGATTGCGCTTCCAGGTTCTGCCAATGTTTGGTTGCTGGCCGCCGCGTCGGGAATGGTTCAATATGCGTTGGCCTTTTCGTTCTATATGGCCGCATTGAAGTCGATCCATGCCAACGTTGCTGGCAGCTATCTCAATCTGGTACCGATCTTTGGTATCGCCGGTGCAGCCCTCTTTTTGGACGAACTGATCTCGATGCAACAGTTGGTGGGTGCAGCCATCACCCTTGCCGCCGTCACTTGGATGAGTCTGGGCGGGTTAAAGCCTTTCAAGTGCTAAATTTGAGGCTGAAAAGTGCATCTAAATCCTGCTGGAGAACATTGTCGACAAGTAACCGGCCTGGAGCTGACAACGGTTGTGCAGCGGGAGCGGGCATACAGAAAACGGATCAAAATGACAGGTGCAACAACCAGCGCCTCTGGGGCTTCCACATGAACCTATTTCAAAAATCAGAAGCAGAAATTTTGTCGATAGCCAATCCGCTGATAGACAACTTAATGGACGCATCTACTCACGTCGATTACGAACGACACATACGAGACTTTACCGACAGACTCAAAGCGCAGTTGCCGAAAGCGCGATTGAAGAGCATTTGTCGGGAGTACCAGGCCACCAAGGGCTTTTTTGCAAGCAGGGAGTTTCTGCAGCTGTTTCGCCGCCCTGACTCGATTGCCGTTGTATGGAAGCATGCCTTACATAGGAGGTGACTCCGTGGAGATCATGGGGTTTTTCGCGTATGGTCCAGCCGTTGCGGGTTGCGTGTATTTGTTGGGCTACACAGTGATCGCTGTAGGGGTCGGCCACTTGAACATTCTGCAATGGCTGTCGTCTGTTGCTGAGGTTGAAGCTGCGCCGCCAAACACATCGGTGTCGACGCCGGCGCTGATTTGCGCCACGCGCTGACCGTCAATTGAGCCATAAAAGAAGTCAGCTGAACGGCCTTAGCCCTGATGGTCTGAGTCATCCAAATGGCTCACTGCAAAACCGGCAGGTGGCTCAAACCAGCGTCGGCACCAACATCTCTACCCTTTATCTATTGGAGGTTTTGCTATAACAATGGTAGTTCGTACAAGGGCTCGCTGCCGAGGCGGGGCGTCCCCCTTGGACTGGCACCTTCAAGCAAGATCTGTGGCAACGCGGTTTTGTCGGCTTTGTGGTGTATGACAGCCTAGACGCCATCGGCCCGGCCAATCATGTTGTTGATTGGGGTTGGGTTCTGGCATCAAAGCCGGTTTCGATAGTGTTTAGGCATCACGCCAAACAGACGCCGAAAGGCTGTCGAGAAGTTGGCTTGGGAGCTGTAGCCAGCCAGCTCGGCCGCCTGTCCAACGCTGGCGCCTTCGTGCTGCAACGCCAGTGCTGCACGTTGAAGACGTCGCTGGCGCAAGCTCGCCGCGATGGTTTGCCCGCTTACCTGGCGGAACTGCTGCTGCAAGGTGTTGGCATTGCACCCCATTTTGCGGGCGATAGCTTGCAGGTTCATGTTGTCGGCGAGGCCGCTGTCAAGCAGATATTGCAGCTGGCGCACACGGCGCAGCACGCTCTCGGGCTGCGTGGCCGCGGCTGGCATGTCGCTGCTCTGTTGGCTGCCAAACGCTTCGATCACCAGCTCCAAAGCGCGGCTTTCTTGCTGCAGTTGGTGCAACGGGCCGCTGCGCTCCAGCGGGTGCAGCAGTTGCTCCGCGATGGACACGGCATGCCGGGATGGCTGCCAGCGCTGCAGGCTCAGGTGCTTTTGGAATGGCTGCAATGGCATGCCCGAGGCCTGCAGCCATGGCCAGCTGAGGGTGATCGCCACCATGCGCAGTTTGCCGCCTGCGCGAGCATGCCGGGTCAGGTGCTCCGGTGAGCGTATCGAGACAAAAGCACCTTGTGCGCCACCATGCGCAGTCGAGTCCTCATCCAGCGGCAGCATGTGTCGGCCAACCGCCACTTGGCAGGGGCCTTCGAGTTTGAGCAGCACCTTGATGCATTCCTCATCCACCATGAACTGGCTGGTCAGATCAGCCAGGTGAACCACGTCGCAACACAGCAGCGACAAGCCGTCACGCAACTCACTGACGCAAAAACTTCCCTGCATCAGCGGGATGCCAGGTTTGACGCCATGAGTTAGAGACAGCCGTTTTTGAAGACTGAGCTCGCGCAGGTGGAATTCGGTAATGCCGTGCTGCGGTGGTAGCGCATGGCATGGACGCTGCAAAGATGCTGTGGCAGAAGCAAACATTATTTTTGTCTTTGCAAACAAAGTTCCTAATGTGATGGAGATACTTGTCCGAAGTTTAAATGAAAACCATTCTCATTGAAAACGGCGTAATTTTTTGTAACTAACCTCGAACGCATGAAATCACACTCTTTAAAAACAACTCTCAAACCTTTGGCCGCAGCGGTGCTGTTGCTGGCCGTTGGCGGCTACGCGCAGGCGCAAACTGCTGACGCGTCTTTGCCCGTGGTGACGGTCGTGGATACGGCTGAACAAGCACTCAAGCAAGCGCCGGGCGTCTCCATCATTACTGCGGAAGACCTCGCAAGCCGTCCGCCAGCCAATGACCTTTCTGAAATCATCCGCACCATGCCCGGGGTTAACCTCACGGGTAACTCAACGTCCGGACAGCGCGGCAATCAACGCCAAATTGATCTGCGAGGCATGGGACCGGAAAACACTCTAATTTTGATTGACGGCAAGCCGGTTACCAGCCGAGATTCTGTGCGAATGGGGCGTCGTGGAGAGCGTGATAGCCGGGGTGATACCAACTGGGTGCCAGCAGAGGAGGTTGAGCAAATTGAGGTGATTCGTGGCCCGGCAGCTGCGCGTTATGGCAATGGTGCAGCAGGCGGTGTGGTCAACATCATCACCAAACAGCCTACGGAGACCATCACCGGGCAGGTGTCTGTGTATGCCAATGCGCCAACCCACAGTGAAGAGGGTGCCACGCAGCGCATGAATTTCAGCTTGAGTGGTCCCGTGGCTGAAAACTTGAGCTTCCGTTTGTGGGGTAATGTCAACCACACTGAGCAAGATGATCGCAATATCAATGCGGGGCACCAGGCGCCTGGATTTGCATCCACTTTGCCTGCAGGCAATGAAGGTGTAAACAACAAGGATCTTTCTGGGCAGCTGTTGTGGAACTTCTTGCCTGACCAGTCGCTGGCGCTGGATTGGGGTTATAGCCGTCAGGGGAATTTGTACGCTGGCGATACCCAAAACTCCAATACTGTCGCCGCAGCAGAAGCGCAGTACGGCAATGAGACCAACGTGATGCAGCGCCAAACCATTGCTGTGACGCACAAGGGCAAGTTTGATTTTGGGACTACCAATACCTACCTGCAGGTCGCTAATACCAACAACACGCGACTCCAAGAGGGTTTGGTTGGAGGGCCTGAGGGGGCAATTGTTGCCGATGCACCTTTTATTTCCAGCACTTTGAAGGACACCACGTTCCATACCGAAGTGAATTTGCCGATTGCCACAGCCATGCGTCAAATGCTGACATTGGGTGCGGAGTATGCAGAACAGGAACTGAATGACCCGGCCTCTAACACGCAAGCGCTCACAAGTGGATCTATTTCTGGACTGGCCAGCACGCGGCGCAGTCCGCTGTCGAGCGCATCGATCACCTCTTTCTTTGCTGAGGACAACATTGAACTGTCCAAGGCCACGCTGCTGACGCCTGGGTTGCGGTACGACGATCACTCTCAGTCTGGCGACAACTGGAGTCCTTCTTTGAATCTAACCCACACGCTCAGTGAGCGGGTGACATTAAAAGGCGGGATTGCTCGTGCCTACAAAGCACCAAATCTTTTTCAAAGCAATCCCAACTATGTATTGTTGAGTAGTGGTAACGGTTGCTACATCAGATCAGCCTGCTATTTGATGGGTAACGACAATCTTCAGCCAGAGACCAGCGTCAATAAGGAAATTGGTATTGAGTACAAGAAAGATGGTTTCCTGGCAGGGGTGACTTACTTCCAGAACGACTACCACAACAAAATTGAGGGTGGCAGCACCGTGGTTGGAACAGCATCCAACGGCACGACCAACATCTACCAGTGGACCAATGTGCCCAGTGCGGTGGTCAGAGGGTTGGAGGGTACCTTGCATATACCGCTGTCACGCACGGTGGATTGGAGCAACAACTTCACTTACATGATCGAGTCCAAGAACAAGACCACAGGTGATTATTTGTCGGTGATTCCCAAGTACACCATCAACTCCACCTTGGATTGGCAAGCGACCGATAAGCTGTCTCTGCAAGCAACCGCGACCTTTTATGGTGAGCAAAAACCGATGACGACAACCTACCAAGGTCTGCCCGTGACCGGTACGTCAGCTGAGTCGGTCGATCCCTATTCAATCGTGGGGCTCAGTGGCAAATACCAGGTCAACAACAAGACGCGCGTCACGTTGGGTGTCAGTAATTTGTTTGACAAGCGTCTGTTCCGCGAGGGTAACGCGATCATTCCGCCGTCAACCTCGACAGGTGCGGGCGCTGCAACCTACAACGAGCATGGGCGTGCGCTCTATGTTCAATTGACTCAAAGCTTCTGAAAAACGTAGCCGCTTGCTGAGCGGGGGTCACCACTGCGAACTGGATCTGTCGAAAGACATCGACAGATTTGGTTCTCGCAAGGTGCCAGCTGTGCAGAAGACGCATAGACAAAGGGCCTGACCGACATGGTTGTCGGTCAGGCCCGTTTTTACTGAAACGCCAAAAAACGCTTTGCTATAACAACGAGAGCAGTTTTGATGCAATCAGCGCAGACGCCTGCGGGGAAGTCATGTGGGCATGCAGCATCGGGATTTCCCACGTCTCCAAATGCTGCGCATAAGCTTGCCACATGCTGGCCACCAACTGCGGTTTGTTGGCATGGTCCAGGCCTGCGCGGACGTGGATTAGCGTGCCTTCAAAGCGCTGCTGCTGGTGCTGGCGGATCAGCCGATTGGTGTCGGTCACCACCCGCACAACGCCCTCAATGGCTTCCTGGGGAAGGTGACCCAATGCGGCGTCGCTCTGGCGCAGGAATTCCACGATCTCTTCTTGGGTGGTGATGTGTGGGTGATCGTCCGGGTTGATGCCTGCTACCGCCAGCAGCGCACGCAAGGCTTGTGCTGGCGTGGGCTCAGGCTCCGCGCGCCAAGCGTCTGATGGGTAGGCGTCCAGCATCACGACCAGGCCAACTTGGTGGCCAGCCCGTTGCAGCGCAATCGCCATGGCCTGGGCGATGATGCCGCCCACCGACCAGCCCAGCAAATGGATCGGACCATGCGGCTGAACCCCAAGTACCCGTTGCATGTACTGCCCGGCCAATTGGTTGATGTCTTGGGGCAAGGGGTGGTCTGGCGCAAGTGCCGGTGACTGCAGGCCGAAGACGCTGGGTGCCGTGTCTGGCGAGTGTTTTGCCAGCGCTTGCGCCAAATGGCGATACCCCCAGGCAATGCCGCCCGCCGGGTGGATCACGAACAGTGGCGCACGTGCCGGATCGCCCGAGCTGAGCTGTATTAAAGGTGCCAAACCGCTGTCAAAGCTGGCTTCTTTGCTATCAATATTGGCGGCAAGCGCTTCAACACTGGGGGCGGCAAAAAGCGCACCCAGGCCGGGATTACGCTGCCATCGCATCTGGATGCGCAGCATCAAGTCGACCGCCGCCAAAGAATCACCGCCCAGCTCGAAGAAGTCGGCATCGGCGCCGGGCGTGTTGTCTAGCCCCAAGACATCGGCATAGATCCGCGAAAGTGTTTGCTCGGTGGCGGTTTGCGGCAGGCGTTGGGCGTTGACGGTCTGGGTTGGTGCGGGCAGGGCTTGGCGGTCGAGCTTGCCATTGGCAGTAACTGGCCAGTGCTGCAACTCGACAAACGCGGTGGGCACCATGTAGTCTGGCACCTTGGCGGCGACATGCGCACGCAGTTGGTTGGCATCGTAGTCAGCACCTGGTTGCACATAGGCGACCAAGCGTTTTTCGCCAGCCCGGTCCTCGCGGACCAGCACCTCTGCGCGTACCACCGCCTGATAGGACGCCATGGCCGCTTCGATGTCGCCGAGTTCAATGCGCAACCCGCGTAGTTTGACCTGATGGTCGCTGCGCCCCAGGAAGACCACCGCACCATCCCCGCGCCAGCGCGCCAAGTCACCGGTTTTGTAGATGCGTTCGCCTGCACGGAAGGGGTCTGGCAGAAAGCGTTCGGCCGTCAGATCGGCGCGCCCGAGGTAGCCGCGTGCCAGCTGCACGCCACCGAGGTAAAGGTTGCCCACCACGCCGGGCGGCAAGGGGCGCAGGCGTTCGTCCAAGACGTACAGCGAGGTGTTCCAGACCGGAAACCCGATCGGAACCGGGGCGGAATGGTCGTTGGCGTGCGCAGACCAATAGCTGACATCCACCGCAGCTTCAGTCGGCCCATAGAGGTTGTGCAGCTCGCTCGACAGCGTGGCGTGGAAGCGGTCGCGCAGAGGAGCGCTGAGCTCTTCGCCGCTGCAGAACACGCGCTTCATGGTCAAACCGCGTGCCTGCGGCGTAGCTAAAAATGCCGCCAGCATGGAGGGCACGAAATGGCAGGTGTCAACCTGTTGCTCGCGCAAGATGCGGGCAAGCCAAGCAGGGTCGCGGTGCGCGTCTGGTGGCGCGATGACCAGCGTGCAGCCAGTGAGCAGCGGCAGGAAGAATTCCCACACCGACACATCGAAGGTGGCCGGTGTCTTTTGCAGGATGCGCTCGCCCGGCGTGAAGCCGTAGTGCTGGCGCATCCATTCAAGGCGGTTGACGATGGCGCGGTGCTCCACCACCACGCCCTTGGGCTCGCCGGTCGAGCCAGAGGTGTAGATCACATAAGCAGCCTGTGTTGGCTGAACGTCTGTCAGCGGTGTGGCATCCGCTTGCGCAGGCCAAGTGTGTGGCGGCAGGCAGGTGAGCGTTACGGGCAGTTTGGAAATGTCTGCTGCAGAAACAAGAGCGCAATATGGCCGCGCCAGGCGAACTACCTGGTTCAAACGCTCGCTGGGGTGGTTCAGGTCAAGCGGCAGATAAGCGCCACCCGCGCGCAGCACGGCCACCAGCGCAATCAGCAAATCCAGTGACCGAGGCAGCGCCACGGCGACCAGATCGTCAGCCTTCACGCCTTGTTGCCGCAACAGGGTGGCCAAGGCATGCGTGCGCTGATCCAGCTCTGCGTAGCTCAGTTGCGTCCCCTCGAACTCCAGTGCTACAGCATGCGGGGTGCGCGCCATGCTGGCGCTGATCAGCGCGGCCAGCGTGGTGTCTGGCACGGTGTGCTGGGTGTTGTTGAAGCCGAACAGGCAGCGCTGTGCTTCCGCAGGGCCGCACAAAGGCATATCGCCCACGGTTTGGGCGTGAATGGCGGCATCCAGAAAGTCGGCCAGACGCGCCAGATGCGCGCTGACCGCATCGGCCGAGTAGAGGTCCGGGTTGGCTTCAATCTCCAGATCCAGCATCTGAATGCCGTCACCGCGCAGACCGATGGTGATGTCATCGACCGGCCCGGTGCCAAGTACCTCCAGCTCGGTGCTGACACCGGGCAGCACGACCAGCTTGTAGAACGGCTGGACATTGATCAGCGCGCCGTGCAGTCGACGTTGCCCACCGAGCAGCCCGAGGTCGCGGCGCAGCTGCTCGCTGCGAAAGCGCCCGTGGCGGCGCGCGCGCAGCTGCGTTATTGATAACGTCTTAATGAATTCCCGCATGGGCGTAGCGGCATTTGCAGCAACAATCAGTGGCAGCACGTTCATCACCGTGGCTGTGGCGCGGGCGTTGGCACGGCCCAGGCGGTTCATGTAGGGTACGCCGACAACGGTTTGACCAGCACCCGCCATGCGCAGGCAATACAGCGCGGTGAGTGCGGTGAAGACATCCGGCCAGGCCAGCTCAAGTTGCGCGGCATAGGCCAGTAGGCGAGCGCGCTTGTCGGGCGGCAACGAGATTGTCTGGCGGTGCGCATGCCGGGTGCTCACCGCACGTCCGGCCGCCATGCCCGCGACTTCGGGTGGGGGGGTGAAGGCTTCACGCCAGAAAGCGGCGTCTTTTGGGCGGTGCTCGCTGCTCCGGTAGGCTTGGTCTTCGTTGATGACGACGCTCAGCGGGTCCAGGGCAACCTGCATCGTGGGCGGAATTTCGTTGGCGTAGTACTCGCAGACCCGTGTGGTCCACAAGGCCATGCCATAGCCATCGTTGGTCAGGTGGTGCGCGCGCTGGTACCAGGCATAGCGGTCGGCGGCGAGGATATAGAGTTGCTGGCGCGCCAGGGCGTCGTGCGTGGGCGACAAAGGCGTGGTGACGTCTTGCTGCATCGCGGCTTGTGCTGCCGCACGCGGATCAGGCGTGTGGCGCAGGTCGATGATTTCCAGCCAGGGCACGCGCGCTGGGTCCAGCCATTGCTCGGGGCCGTTGGGGCCTTGGCGCATGCCCAGTGCCAAGGATTGCGCTTCTTTGGCGGCCTGGTTGGCAGCATCCGTGAAGTCGGGCACATTCAGCGGCCCGTCAATCCAAAGTGCGTGCGCGGTGTTGAAGCTGGGGTTGTCTGTTGCCAGTTGCTGGGCATACCACAAGCCCGCTTGGGCTTCGGTTAGCGGCCAGACGGTCTGGCCGATCGTTTCAGGTGCGATCGAAACTGTCACATCGTTCATGCACAGGCCTGCCGCTTGCTAATGACCTGCCATATGGCGTTGAGCGTGAGTTGCCCTGCCAGCTCAGAGATGTCCAGCTGCAGGCCTGAGTGGTTCCAGGCGGTAATCAGGTTCAGCAGGCGTAAGGAGTCCAGCCCCCAGTCCATCAGGTTGTCGTCCAGACCGATATTCGTTGGTGACTCATGGATGATGTTGGAGATGTCCGTGCGCAAGCTTTCAAGGGTGAGTGGCGCGGCAATGTTGTTGGTTGTGCTCATAATTTTAATGGTTGGAAGCAGGTGTTGACGAGTGGGGTTGCTGGCGTTTGAGCCCTATGAAGAGCGCCAGCCCCAATAGCATGGCGCCAATCAGTAGGTAAGGCAGGCTGGGTGCGACCCGGTAGAGCAAGGTGCTGGCCAGCGGGGCAATCACCATTCCCAGTCCCTGTGCGGCAGAAACTGTTCCGGCGGCAAGTCCTTGTTCATGTTTTTCAACGGCGTTGGCTGCCATGGCTTGAAAGGATGGAAACACCATCCCCAAGCCAAAGGCGGCGAGGGCATAGCTCATGATCAGCTGCGTCTGCGTGCTGACCAGCGCAACGCTGGCAAAGCCCAGACCCGCAAACAGGCTACCCAGCCAGACCCAGCGGGTCAGTGGCGTGCGCTTGAGTTGAATGACGAACTGCTGCGCGGCAATCAGTGACACCCCCACGGCCGATAGTGCCAAACCGGCAGCGCGAGTACCCGCCTGCGCATCGAGTTGCAAACGGTCGATGGCAACGAATCCAACCAACACCTGGGCTGTGGCCACCGACGCCATGACAATCAGTGCGGTCAGGCACGCAGGGCGCAGACGGCGGTCGAACAGGTGCGCCTTGGTTGCTGGGCAGGATGCCGGTGTGCCCTGGTTGCGGCCCGGCACACCGAAGAACACGATGGCCAACGCCAGCACGGGCAGTAAAGCCGCGCCATAAAGCGCCAGACTGAGATGCCATGTGGCCAAGAGCCCCGCGCCCGCTGGGCCAAGCACCATGCCCGCTGCATTGGCGGTGCCCAGTTTGGCCATTCGCGAATGGCGCTCTTGAGGCGGGGTGTTGTCCGCAATCAGTGCGGCAGTGGTGGGCGGTACCGCCGCGTAAACCGCGCCGATTAAGGAGCGGGTGAGGATGAGAAGTGCTATTACAAAAATAGCCGCGAATCCCCGTTGCAAAGCCATGTCCACGCCTGTAGCCAAAACAAAATAGGCCAGGGCCAGAACCGAAAAGCCGACCAGCAAGACGGGTCTGCGACCTATGCGGTCACTCAAACCGCCCCACCAGCGCGCCAGCGCCATCCAAAATACGCCGCCGATGGTGATGGACAAACCCGGCACCCATTCGGGCAGCGCAAGCTGCCGCGCAATCGGCCCAATCACGGCCACATATGACATCATGGCCATGGTGCCTGCCAGCGCGGCAAACATCAGCGGCAAATGGCGAAGAGAAGGCGTGCTGGTGGGTAGACCGGTCTCGTGCTGCATGAAAACAAGAAAGAAATTGACAGGTGGCCTGTTGGCCAGGCAAACGCGCTGCCGAAATGGCTGCGCCGTGGGGTTGGCCACGGCGCGTTTCAATCAGCAATGCCGCTAAGTCGGTTGCTTAGCGGGGGATGATGCGGGTCACCCGATCGCCTTCAGGGTCTTCGCTGCCGCGGGTCTTGTTGATCAGGTAAACCGTGCCCTTGCCGTCTTCAGCAACATGGTTGGGGTACGAGCCACCGGGGAGGTTGGCCACGATCTTGCCGTCCAAGTCGACCACGGTCACGGTACCTGCGGCGCGGTTGGACACATAAGCCCAGCCGCGTGCCGAATCGACAGCCACGTTCAGCGGGCCGGCGCCAACTTTCACATCATGCAGAGTCTTGCCCGTTGCAAGATCAATGATCAAGAGGTTGTCAGAGCCTTGAGCGGCAACCAGCAACCTGTTGGTTTTTGCAGAGACCGCGACACCCATGGCAGAGAGTGCTCCTTCAACCGGGAACACCTTTTCGACTTCATCAGTCTGGGTGTTGATGATGGCGACTTCATTGGTGCCCATGCTCACGCTGTAAAGCTTGTGGTTGACCAAGTCGACCTTCAGGCTCAGCGGCGAGAATGCCTTAGGTGCTGCGCCGAAACGGTTCGGTCCGCCAGCGGGTTTGATGCTGCTCTGGATATCAATGTTCTTGATGAATTCAAGCTTCTTGGTATCGAAGACCGCGACGTTGGTTGTGCCGAAAGCGGAGGCGTAGGCTTTACCTGTCTTGCCATCAACTTGCACATCACGCGCGTGTGGCACCAGACCTGGCTCGAATTGCTTGACCAGGGTGAGGTCGGATTGACGATAGACAGCGACGGTGTTTTGATGTGTGTTGGTGACCCAGACGGTGCCATTAACATCATCCACCGCGACGCCGTAGACCGCGAACACGCCCGCATCCGCAGGTGCAGCAGATGGGATGACGGCTTTATCAATGTACAGGTTTTTCGCATCGACCTTGATCAACTGGCTTTGCCTGACAGGAGGCCGCCCGACAGCAGATGTGATGTAGATGGCGTTGCTTTTGGCCGAGTAGGCGGACTGGTAAAGGCCTGGAGCAACTTTCTCGGGTGTCACAGTGAAGCGGCTCTCCCCCGACACCGGAACCTCGGGCGACACCTTCACCGTCTGGATAACGGATGCCACCGGCTTGAGTGCGTTGACGACGACCGGCTGTTGTCCGGTTGGCGCGTTGGCGGGAACGATGAACTCCGTGCGGAATTTGCCATCTGCACCGACGATCACGGGTGTGTCACTGCCTAGCGGCAGGCCACCATAGGTCAGTCGAATTTCTTGCCCTGGTTTGAAGTCCTGCCCGCCCAGTTTGACTGATGTGCCAGGAACAACAACGGGTGTATCCACAACGCTGACTCTGCCTTTGAAACTGTCATCTGGCGTATCGAAGGCGGTCGCTGCGTGCGCGGCAGAGGCCAATAACAGGGCAAATGGACTCAACAAAGCGACGCTGATGGCTTGGCGAACAGGGTGGAACAACGAAGGGGGGTGGGCTCTCATGGGTACTCCAAAAAAGAGAGAGTGGAATTCATCGTGTGTCAGTGTTTGATGGCAGCACGAACAAGTTTTAGCGCTCCGTAATGATATCTATTATCATTTGTGAATGATAATATCTCTGCGTCAATGTGATCATTAACTAATTTAAAGAAATGTAAAGATGGCCCGCAATGCGGCTGTCGGCGGAAATTTCATCCGTTGCAATTGATAATCATTACCATTTAACTGCCCAGCCAAAAAACCGTTTGTCTGCTTTTTCGGATTGGCAGGCCTGCGTTGCGATGACTGGGTTTGTCGCGTTGTGTTGCTAAGTTGAGGTCTTTTTTGGTGATTGCTATAGCTTGGGGATCTGTATTCAATGGGTGATGTGCAGTTGTCTTACGATGCCGTTGAATCGTCATTGTTTTTGTTGAAAGCGTCATTGCGCTCGCTGCGGTCTGCAGGTTGTTTGGCGCGGTTGTCTTCGGGATCGACGGCAACTTTGGCGGCAAGAGCTGCTGCTTTTTTTGCTGCGCGCCGGCAAGGGCCTGCGTTGTTGGTTGGTGCTCTGCCCTTTGATTTCAATGCGGCTGATGCGTTGTTTCAGCCTGAATGCGTGATGCTTCCCGATTTGTCTGGTGAGGGTCTTTTGCCTTCATTTACAGGCGTCCATGCGGAGCCTTCCTCTGATGAGTATGGGGGATCTGTTGCGCAGGCATTGAAACAATTTCAAGGGGGCGCGGATGCGTCGCGCAAAGTGGTTTTGGCGCGCAGTCTGCGTGTGCAGGCTGCTGCATCGGTTAATCCTCTTGCGTTGGCTTCGCGTCTGGATTTGGATTCCAGTGTTGCAACTTATGTGGTGCCTGTGCCGACTGCAGCCACATCGCCTGCTTGGCTGGTTGGTGCGACGCCGGAGTTGTTGATGTCAAAGCGCGGTCTTGCTATTGCTTCTCACCCGTTGGCGGGTTCTGCGCGTCGCAGTGCTGATCCTGTTGAAGATGCCCGAGCTGCCGAGTGTTTGCTAGCTTCAGAGAAGGATATGGAGGAGCACCGGTATGTTGTCGATGCCATTGTTGAAGTTTTATCGCCTTTGTGCGCAGAATTGGATGTACCTGAGAAGCCTTCGTTGCATGCCACGGCAACGATGTGGCATTTGGGCACGCAAATCAAAGGTCGCTTGAAGGATACGTCTGTGTCTGCTGCGGCCTTGGTGGGCCTGTTGCATCCAACCCCTGCGGTGTGCGGGACGCCGCGAGCCTCAGCGTTGAAGGCGATCAAAGCTCTGGAGCCGGTGGATCGCGGCTTTTATGCCGGTGCTGTTGGTTGGTTGGACGCGGACGGCGATGGTGATTGGTATGTGGCAATCCGTTGCGCACATGTTCAAGGCGCTGAGTTGCGCTTGTTTGCTGGGGCAGGAATTGTTGCCGGATCCAGGCCGGAGGCTGAAGTGGATGAAACCGCTGGCAAGTTCATGGCCATGCTCAATGCGCTTGGTATCAAGGATGCGCTTGGCGCGTCATATCAGGTGGAGCGTTGAAATGAATGCAGTTTTGAAGGATGGTCGGGTGCCTTTGAGGCAGGTTTGGCCAGAGGATCTTGTAGCTCGGTACCGGGCCGCTGGTTATTGGCGCAATGAGACCATGCCAGGCTTTTTGCGTGTTTGTGCGCAGCAGTTTGCTGATGATGTGGCGGTGATTGGTGGTGAGTTCCAAGTGACTTATGCGCAGCTCTGGCGCGAGGCGGAGCGAATTGGCGCAGGGTTGATTCAATTGGGGCTGCGTCCGGGTGATCGGGTGCTGGTGCAATTGGCCAATGTGCCGGAATTTATCGCGGTTGTCTGTGGTTTGTTTCGTGCCAACATGGTGCCGGTTTTCGCGTTGCCAGCACACCGCATCACAGAGCTCACGCACTTTGCGCGCAAGGCGGAGGTGAATGCCTACATCACCGCAGATGTGCAGGATGGGTTTGACCATCGCACATTGGCGCATGCATTGAAGGCTGAAGTTCCGGCGGTGGAGCATGTTGTGGTGGCTGGTGTGGCGCAGGGATTCACATCGCTGGCTTCGTTGGAGGGTGATCTGGCGATGCTGCCTACCGATCCAGATCCGCAGTCGGTGGCGTTTTTGCAGATATCGGGCGGTAGCACGGGGCTCTCCAAGCTTATTCCGCGTACCCATGATGACTACATCTATAGCTTTCGCGCCAGCAATGAGTTGTGTGGCATCGATCGTCACAGCGTTTACATGGTTGCGCTACCCGCAGCACATAACTTTCCAATGAGCTCGCCGGGCTGGCTAGGTGCCCTGTACGCCGGTGCGCGCGTGGTTCTTAGTCCGAGCCCCGCGCCAGATGTGGCATTTCCACTGATTGAGCGTGAACGTGTCACGTCGGTTGGCTTGGTCCCGCCGCTGGCATTGTTGTGGGCCGATGCGGCACCCAGAAGCTCTTGCGATCTGTCTTCCTTGCAGGTGGTTCAGGTTGGCGGCGCCAAGTTGGTCCCAGAGGCGGCCAACCGAGTGATTGCAGGTTTGAACTGCAAGCTGCAGCAGGTGTTTGGCATGGCGGAGGGCTTGGTCAATTACACCCGACTGGATGACCCGGATAGTCTTGTTGTCAACACCCAAGGCAAACCCATCAGCCCAGATGACGAGTTGCTGGTGGTCGATGATCAAGGCAAGCCGGTGCCTGATGGCGCAAGTGGCTATTTGCTGACGCGTGGCCCCTACACCATCAGTGGCTACCACAACGACGACGCTGCAAACACGCGCAGTTTTACGACGGATGGCTACTATCGCACGGGTGATGTGGTGCAGTGTTTACCGGGAGGTTATTTGGTGGTGCAAGGCCGTGCGCATGACCACATCAACCGCGCTGGCGAAAAGATTTCAGCAGAAGAAATCGAGGACCATTTGCTGGCCAATCCGAATGTGTTCGATGCTGTGGTGGTGTCGATACCTGATGAGTACCTGGGTGAGCGCAGTTGTGCTTTCATCATTGCACGTGGTGAGCGTTTGCACCCTCCTGTCTTGAAGGCTTGGATGCGTGAGCGTGGGCTTGCAGCGTTCAAAGTGCCTGATCAGATTGTGTTTGTCGATGGGTTTGAAACCACGGCGGTTGGCAAGATCAGCCGTCGTGAATTGCGTGCTCAATTGCGCAAAAAATATCTGTCCGAGCAAAAGGAATCGTGATGGGGCTACCAGTTATCGCCAATTACGAGCTTCCAATCCAAGCTGAGCTACCAACACCACGCGGGCCCTGGCAGTTGCAAACCAACCGCGTGGCGTTGTTGGTACATGACATGCAGCAGTATTTTCTGCGTCCGTATGCTGCGGATGCAGCACCTATCAAACCGGCGATTGGCAACATCGCCCGGTTGCTGGTGCGTTGTCGTGAACTTGGCATTCCTGTGTTTTACACCGCCCAACGTGGTGACCAGCAGCGATGTGATCGTGGCCTGCAGGCTGACCTCTGGGGCCCAGGCATGCGCGCCATCGGCGAGCATGAAGCAATCGTTGCAGAGCTGGCTCCGCAGGCGGGTGAGCATGTTTTGGCCAAACATCGCTACAGCGCGTTTCAGCGCAGCAATCTTGAAACCATGATGCGCTCACGTGGACGCGATCAACTTGTAGTCACAGGCGTGTACGCCCACATTGGATGTACCGCGACAGCGGCTGAGGCGTTTCAGCGTGATATCGAGCCATTTATGGTGGCCGACGCGGTGGCTGATTTTTCGCGTGACGATCATATGAGTGCGTTGCGCTGGATCGCTCGCACCTGTGGCGTTCCTGTGACGACAGACGCTCTGTTGTCGATGTTGCACTGAACCGGGCGGAAGTCATGCAACTGAGTGGATTTGCAGGAACGATTGCGTTGGTCACCGGGGCTGCTGGTGGCATCGGTGCCTCTTTGGTGGATCTGTTGTTGGCCAGTGGCAGCGTGGTGGTGGCGGCCGATTTGAAAGCGCCTGTTTTGGCTCGTCAGGATGGTGCGCAGCGATTCCATGCCATGGCACTGGATGTGACTGACTCGGCCGCCGTGGAAGCTTTGGTGGATCGGGTTGAGCGTGATATTGGTCCGATTGGCATGGGTGTGAATGTGGCCGGTGTGCTGCAGAGCGGCACCATCGATACCATTGATGACATGGCCTGGCACAGCGCATTTGCTGTCAATGCCGATGGCGTCTTCTATGTCCTTCGGGCACTGGCGCGGGTCATGACCCCACGGCGCAGTGGTGCCATGGTGACGGTAAGCTCCAATGCGGCAGGTGTGCCGCGCCACGGCATGGCTGCTTATGCTGCATCCAAGGCGGCGGCCACGATGTTTACCCGTTGCTTGGGATTGGAGATGGCGCCCTACGGCATCCGCTGCAACATTGTGGCCCCCGGCTCCACCCTGACGCCGATGCAGACTGGCATGTGGGCGGACGACAGCGGCGAACAGCGTGTGATCGCCGGCCTGCCGGAGATTTACAAGACAGGCATACCTTTGGGTAAGCTGGCCTCGCCGCGGGACGTGGCCAATGCGGTGATGTTCTTGCTTTCTCGGGAAGCGGGCCATATTGCCATGAGTGACCTCTACGTCGATGGTGGCGCTACTTTGCGTGCTTGAGTCCCTTTTTTCCCCTTTTGGAATCCTCTTCATGAAAAGAATCTTGTCTCGACTGGCCGCCTTGTTCGGTTTGATGGTGATGCTGTGGTCGGGCGTTGGAACGGCTGCAGAAATTGTGGACCTGCGGGGGCGCAAGGTAACAGTGCCAGACAAGGTTCAGAAAATCAGCATTGACGATGGGCGTTATCTGGTGGCCTTGTCTGTGATTCAGGCCGACCCGGTGAGTGTGCTGGCAGCATGGCCACGCGACATCAATCGGATTGGTCCCGAAACTTATGCCCAGTTTTTGCAGCGTTTCCCTGCCTTGGTCAAGTTGCCGCAGGTGGCCAGTTCTGCAGGCAGTTTCAATCTTGAGGCGGTTCTCGCGGCAGCGCCAGATGTAGCCGTGGTGTCCTTGGATAGCGGCCCCAGCGATGCCCAGGTTGCACAGTTGCAGGCGGCAGGAATACCGGTGGTTTTCATTGACTTCTTCATCAACCCGTTCAAGAATCAAACTGCTAGCCTGCGCATTCTTGGCAAACTTGCTGGCGCAACTGCCAAGGCTGAAGCGTATATCGCATTTCGCGAGCAGCGCTTGCGAACCATCTCCCAACGGGTCGCTGCGCTCTCGTCCAAGGCCCGCCCTACGGTATTTCTTGAGGCGCACGCAGGTATGACCAGCGACTGCTGCAATTCGCCAGGCAAGGGCAATCTGGGGGATTACATCGAATTTGTGGGGGGGCACAATATCGGCGCTGATGTGTTGAGCGGCGCCGCAGGCAAGCTCAATCTGGAATACGTCATCTCGCGCAATCCACAGGTCTATATCGCTACTGGTGGCCCTCACTTGGCCAAGAGTGGTGGCTTGGTATTGGGCGTCGGTTACGACCAAGCGCAGGCGCAGGCATCGCTTGCGAAAATTTCCCGTCGTCAAGGTATAGCTGAGCTAACGGCTGTCAAAACCAAGCATGCCCACGCGTTGGCGCATCAGTTGGTCAATTCCCCGATCGACATCGTCGCCATCGAGGCTTTTGCGCGATGGATTCATCCTGAACTCTTTCAGGATCTTGATCCGCAACGCACCCTGGACGAGATCAATAAGCAGTTTCTGGCCGTGCCCTACCGAGGCACGGGTTGGGCCGACCTGCAGTAGTGATGTCAGTCTTGGTGTGAGCAAAGCGTCACACCGGCGTCCAATCGAATCTTTGTGCCAGGCACTTTTTTAGGGAAACAGTCGAGTGAATGACAACAGTGTAAAGGGCGTCGCCATAGATGACGCATCCATCCTGGCGATCTACAGGCGCACGTTGCTTCGCCGTGCCGCCATCGTCGTGGGACTGGGGCTGCTGTGTGTGGCGACCTTCGTGCTGGATCTGGCAACAGGGCCGTCGACCTTGACGCCTGCGCAGGTTCTCAGTGGTTTGTTTTCTCCCGAAAGTCTGACGGCACCGCAACGGGCGATCGTGTGGCAAGTGCGTTTGCCATATGCGCTGATGGCGGTTTTGGTGGGTGCGGCATTGTCATTGGCGGGTGCAGAGATGCAGACTATCTTGAACAACCCGTTGGCCAGCCCATTCACTTTGGGTGTGTCGTCCGCCGCATCATTTGGCGCTGCACTGGCCATCGTGATGGGCGTCAGCTTGCCCTTCGTCCCGACAGATTGGATGGTGCCGTTGAACGCCTTTCTCTGTGCTTTCGGCTCGGTACTGCTGCTGCAGTTGATGACCCGGCGGCGCGGTGCTGGAATGGAGACAGTGGTTCTTCTGGGGATTGCCCTGGTGTTTGCGTTCAATGCGCTGGTTGCCTTTGTTCAGTTTGTCTCATCGCAGGAGGCTTTGCAGCAGCTGGTTTTCTGGAGCATGGGGTCGGTGTCGCGTGCAACTTGGTCGCATGTGACTGCGTTGGCCGCGGTGATGGTGCTTGTCGTTCCATTTTCACTGCATGCGGCTGGACGACTGACGTCTCTGCGGCTTGGTGAGGACCGCGCCCGCAGTTTTGGTGTCGATGTGTCTCGCCTGCGTTTTTTGGCACTACTGCGGGTGAGCCTGCTGGCCGCAACCTCGGTGGCCTTCGTCGGCACCATCGGTTTTATTGGTCTGGTTGGTCCGCATGTCGCGCGCCTGCTGCTGGGTGAGGATCACCGGTTTTTGTTGCCAGCCAGCTTGCTGTGCGGTGCTTTGATCATGTCCTTGGCGTCTTTGGCGAGCAAGACACTGGTGCCCGGTGTACTGATGCCCGTCGGCATTGTGACCGCCATGGTAGGGGTCCCCATGTTCTTGTTTTTGATATTTCGTCGCCCGGAGCGTACCTGATGGCTGATGCCGTATTACAGGTGCGCGGACTCAGCGCTGGCTATCGAGACCGCAAGGTGATTCAAGACCTCAGCTTGCCGGCATTTGAGGCAGGCAATGTGTATTCATTGGTGGGCCCCAACGGCGCCGGTAAGAGTACCCTAATGCGTGCATTGGCAGGCTTGCAGCCAGCCTCTGGCTCTGTGACCTTGGCTGGGTGTGAGCTGATTGGGCGGTCCTTGTCTGAGCATGCGAAGGAGATCACTTATATGCCTCAGACCTTGCCGCAAGGTGTGGCGCTGAGCGTTCTGGAAAGTGTGATCAGTGCTCTGCATGCTTCTCCGATCGGTGATGTGGGTCTGTCCAGACACAGTCTTGAGCAACGTGCTGTCGCCGTGCTGAAGCGTGTGGGCATCATCCATCTGGCGCTAGATAGTTTGGGCCAGCTCTCAGGGGGGCAGCGTCAGTTGGTTTCACTGGCTCAATCGCTGGTACGCGAGCCGCGCGTACTGCTGTTGGATGAACCGATCAGTGCACTAGATCTTCAACACCAGTTGCGTGTCATGAAAATGGTGCATGCCCTCTCGCGAGAGCGGGGCATGATCAGCTTGGTTGTTTTGCATGATCTGCAGGCTGCTGCGCGCTGGTCTGATGGGATTGTGATGATGTCGCGCGGGCAGTTGATAGCCAGTGGCACACCAGGTGTTGCAATCACCCCGCAAACGTTAGCGCAGGTCTATGGCGTGCGTGCCCGCATTGAGCATTGTTCACAGGGTATGTTGCAGATTTTGGTCGACGATGTGTTGCCGACTGCTGAGGAGACCACCGCGTGACGCAGTTGTCTTGGCAAGAATTCTCCCTGCCAGGTGCGCGGGTCAGCAGGTTGCGGGGGGCTGCTACAGGTGTGCAGTACCGCATCAGCTTATGGGTCCCACCAGGCAGTGCGCCTGCTGGCGGGTGGCCATCAATCTATGTGCTCGACGCGAATGCCTTGTTTGGCACCTTTGTGGAAGCGGTTCGTCGATCCAGTCGGCGTCCCGATGCGACCGGCATTGTGCCAATGGCTGTGGTGGGCATTGTTGCTGACGATGATGATCTGTATGCCCCGAGCTTGCGCGAACGTGATTTCACACCAGATAAGTCGGATGCAGCGGGCGCCGACGCTTTTCTGAGCTTTGTTCTCCACGAATTGACACCGAGTTTGCAGCGTGAATGTCCACTTGACGGCAAACGCCGCTCGTTGTTTGGCCATTCGCTCGCCGGCTATTTTGCGCTGTATGCGCTGCTGGCTCGCCCTGGTGCCTTCCAGTGTTATGCGGCAATCAGCCCGTCGATATGGGCGGACGAGGCCAGTCTGTATCAGCGCCTTCCTTGGCTCGCTGGTGCAGATGCACAGGTGTTTATGGCGGTCGGAGAATGGGAAGAGCAGCTGCCGCCCTGGCAGCGTCGTCTTGCCGGACGTGAAGAGGTGATCGAGAAACGCACCCAACGTCGCATGGTTGCCAACGCCAGAGCGTTTTCCAAACAACTCGGTGTGCTACTGGGGGAAGAGCGTGTGTATTTCCGCTTGTTTCCTGAGGAGGATCACGCCTCAGTACTGATGGTCGCCTGCCAGAGAGCGTTGCGTTTTTGCTCAGGTTTCTAGAGCATGAGGCATCCCATTTGCCCGCTCGAAACCGGGTTAAGGGCGCATCATACTGCCAACCAATTGGGTTCGAGGTTGTAGCTAGAGTCGCGTTACGCTTTGCAAGGGCTTGGCATGTACCCGGAACTGTTGATCGCGCTGCGATTTATGCTCAATTCCGGCAGACCAGACTTCCTCGACTTGGTCTGGCCGCTGGTGACCCATGAAAAAGATCAGACCAGTCTTCGTGCGCTAAGCAATTGCAGACAGCTTCGACCATCGATTTTTGGAGCTGACGCAATGAGTTCCATTGTCGCGCTGCCTAAAGGCCCGCGGGAGGTGCTGGTGCGTGAGATTGCATGGAACGCAGATGAAAAAGCGCTCGATTTAGCAACAGCATTAGCCAAAGTCGAAACGGATCCCGATGTGCTAGTTTCTGTGATCAGCGCACTGTCTGTTGTTGTCAGCTTCAATTTGACCACGCCTGCCGATTTTGACTGACCAGGGCTAGTGGTCGTAAAGTCCGCGTCAGTATTTAGAATTCCCGGCACCTTGGGTGATCACCGATTTTCGGCACACCTGGTCAATTTGGCATCGGCAGCAACACAGCAGTCGCTTCAGCCATATTCAACTCACTTTCTTTGCTGTTGGAAGAGGAAATATGCGGAAACGCCAATGCCTCGCTGTTGTGAGCTTGGAACTACGTTACTGCGTTGCATCACGCGCGCTCTTTTGAAGCGCTGATCTTGGTAAGCGCCAATTTCTCCCCGTCTTTTGTAATCCTTCGTTTATGACTAGCGATTGACCAAAGGTTCTCTAAATTCGGGATGCATCTGTTTTACAGCGCTTACTGGCTAACAGTTAAAAGGTGTAGGTGTTCCATTCAATCAGTAACCCAGTCCTACGCAAAAAATCGTGGCCAACCAGCATGGGTTTGTAAGCCATTCCGTCTAATCCATCGGCATGCCGAGCCAGAACGCGCCCATAGCCCTCCGGCATTTTCTTAACCACCGCAATTGAGGTGGCGATTGCTAAATCAATCACTTCCATACTGGGGAGTGTCAGCCATGCATGGAGGTTCGCGGTGCCGCCTGCATGCCCATTCTTGAGCTTTTCAGCGATGAAAGCATCATCGAATTTAAACATGCCAGTTTCGGTGCCATCATCGATCCATCCGATGGTGTAGAGAACTGGGCAACCTAGCCATGTCTGCATGAATGGGGCGAGTCGGTAATGGATAGCCATGCATTGGCCGACTACGTCCGAGAAGCCAAGGTCGCCAAGGCCTCGCTGCACAACGAAAGGGAATTCGGCTTGCCGCTTGTCGGTTAGATAAGTATGTCCTGGTTGGTTGTCATGAGCAGGGACTTGAAGACCGAAGCTCTTCGTACGTTCAACAGCGGCAGCCCACTCGGATGTGTAATTACTTGAGATCATGGTTTAGGTTCATCAATGAACCAAGGCTGCTGGAATGCAACCTTGGCATCGTTATGATAGTTTGGGAGAATGCAGCTCCAGTTAAATTGCTCAAGTAGATTTCTCATAACGCATTGAATTCCGGGAAGTGGTGAGTATTTTCATGTAATCCGCCACCAGATGACATCGCAGACCCGCCACTCAGTGACATGCAATCCGCCAGTGACTCTACTAGCTTTGCTCTTATTTGGCAGGGTGCCCAGATCAAACGAAAAGGCGAATGACCGAGTTCGTTTTTCCGTAAGCGCCAATTTCTCCCCCTTCTTGTGCAGTCGGCTAGTACGCCAACGAATGATCGTTGTGTCAATCCAAGGAAGCTCCGCTGGATAAATCTGCAAGAGATGCCGTCTTCTCAATCGAAAAGTGCCAATAAATGGCGTTAAAGTGAGGTTGACTGTGGCGACATACTGCTGCATTCCTGAATCGTGATTGGAACCTCTACCTCTATAACTTCCAGAGAACTTGAAGCCGCGTTGCTGACACGGTGCGCTGTCGCCGCACGGGAAGTCTCGCCGAAAGCCCAGAATCAGCGCGAGGCCAACGTATTCCAGTTGGCTGCGAGGGTCATCCAATCACGATTCCCCAATGAGTCCACTCGTCTGATGCTGGCGAGCGAACAGTATTTCGCCCAACATCCAGATGAGAAAATGGCTTCGGCAGATGTCGTCAGAATTGGCTGGATAGTCAATTTGCCGCGCCTGCGTGACAGCCTAAGTCGGCTACTCAATGAGCGCTGAAGCCATGCCAATTTCACCCAGTCTTGTTGGCTGATGATAAGCAGAATCGCCCCCTGTGAGCATCAATGGTATTCAGCAATGGGTTGTATCTACAGCTGACATATCATTGCAAGGGACGCGCTAAATCACGCCCCCTCAATTCAAGCGCTAGGCGCCCCACTTAGCGACGCAATATGTCAACTTTTATCACCGACCACTGGGTTCTATCTGCCGCCGGCGTCTTATTGCTTGAATTTTTTGCCATTCTCTTCTTGGGGCTGAAACTGGCGATTAGTCACCCAAGCGATGTTCGAATCGTTTGGTACCTTTTCTCCCTATCTTGTGTCACGACAACATTGGCCGCGTTGTGGGCAATCAGCATTGGCGCCATTGACGTGTATGGCAGCTTTCAGGGCTATCTGGGAGGAAATGTCAACTCCATTTTGAAATTCATGCTCGACCTCGACACGGACATTAAGGTTTTATGTTCTGCGCTGGTAGTTTTCGTGGTGCCTCAGGCATGTTCCTACGTACTTAGCGGTCTTTATGGTTGCGCCTCTGCCCCGATTTTCGTCGGCCGGGCTGTGGGTATCTTCGTATGGAGTATCGTGAAGTCGAGCGTTGTCGCTGCTGGTATCACCATATCACTTGCAATCATCGGCAACTGCAAGGACTGGACCGGATGGAGTCTGCGAGGTACCTCGGCGATGATTGCTCTCTCTCTAATGCTTCTGATGTCCGCATTCGGTGGTCTTTGCGCGTACCGTGACGGAACAAGCACGGTGACGGTCTCTGCAATGGGTCACCCCTCTAGTTTTGGACAGTGGTTGATAGGTGTTCGTGCTTGGTTTTCTCGCAACGTGACGCATCGGCCCTGACGCTAATCTGTAACCGCCAATTCAATCCCCTCCTTGTGCAGTTGACAGTTACATCAAACACCAAGCGACTTACACTCAAAAAGTGAACTTGAACAACAGGAATGACTCGGTACTTTTCCTGGACTTCGACGGGGTCCTGCACCCCGATGCAGCCTATTTGATCAAAGGCCGTCCGATACTCAAGACCCAGGGCGCGCTGTTCATGTGGGCACCGCTGCTGCTGGAAGCACTCACGCCGTTTCCTGACGTCCGCGTCGTTCTGAGCACGAGTTGGGTCCGTGAGCTGTCATACACCCGTGCCCGCCGATGGTTGCCCCCAGGATTGCGTGAGCGTGTCATCGGTGCCACCTGGCACAGCGCCATGTCTTACAAACGCGATGGGTTCCGTAGTCTCACCACCTGGTGGGACGAAGCGACGCGCTACGAACAGATCAAGCGCTATGTCACCCGGGCCGGGCTCACACAGTGGCTTGTCGTTGATGACCAACCTGACGGCTGGGCTGAGGAAGATCGGGATCACCTGGTGCAGACCCATGGGGAAACAGGACTGTCGGATCCAGCGGCTCTGGCCTTGCTGGTGAAAGGCTTGCAAAGCCTGGGAACATCACGAGTATGCTAGTTTTTCTGGACACAGAATTCACCGACTTCGTCAAGCACGACCTGATTAGCGTCGCTTTGGTGGCCGAAGACGGGCGGGAGCTCTACGCTGAACGGACGGATTTCAAGCAGGACGAGTGCAGCGACTTTGTACGCAAGGAAGTCTTGCCCGTGCTGCACCGAGTCACAGGTGCTTCCTGCGACCGCAGACAACTCACAAACCGGCTGCACGAATGGTTTGAAAAACTACCGGAACCTGCCACTCTCGTCTTTGACTTTGAAGGGGACTGGTTGCTGTTAGCTTCGGCCTTGCTGGACATGACCCATAAGAAGCCGCCGCCCAACATCGGGGACAAGCTTCACCTGGACAGCCGCACCATCGCGCATCCTGTTTTTGGTAAAGCCCAAAATCTCACATATACCCAGCAGTGGCCACCGCACCACGCCCTGGCCGACGCACGGTCGTTGATGGCTGGGTATCGTGCTTGGAAAGCGTTTATGGAGCCAATCAAGAGAATCAGATGATGAGCGTGTGAAACCACTGCCGCCTTGGCAGAAGAAACAAAGAAGCCCAGCAAAGATCAGGACGCAACTTCTCACTGCGTGTACGCCGGACAGGCCTACAGTGAAGGCGCGGTCATCAAGACCCCTGACAACAAGCTGATGTATTGCGCTCGAAAAAGTGGAATGCTTTTTGATCAGGGCGACGCGACCCTTGTGTGGACGTCGGCAAAGTAGAGAGAGTTAGCTTGGATTGGATGGCAAGCGTTAACGTCTATATATGCCGCACATGCTTCGCCAACCAATGATCCTAGTACTTCAGCGCTTTAGCCGTAGTGGCACCGCTCAATCTTCTTGCGATCAACGGCACGCCACATGTGATACCTAGAGTCCTTTGTAGCTCCCACTTTCGGAATCGCCTGGACTTCCAGCCCAAAGCTGCTGCCCTTGCACCCAAATGATTCCCAGGCCAGGCTCTCACGCACCGCATAGGTGTAGCGACCATCCTTGCCCAGGTCGATGGTGACACTGTCACCGGCCAGCACCCACTTGCCGGTGCGCACAAAGGATTTTCCACCCTCGGAATCAGGTTCAGTGTAGATAGCCCGCCCTGCCTTTTCCAGCTTGAGCGTGAAGACGAAGGACGACTCGGACTGGTTTTCGTAGAGTCCTGCCACCTCCGCCTCATTGGCGGCGTGGGCCGCGCCGGTCAGCATCTGCACCAACACCGCAGCGATCAGAATGGTTTGCTTCATGATCACCCCTTGTTCTGTGCCAGGTCATAGTTCACCACCACGCCTGCCTTGTTGAAGTCGATGGTCAGATCCTTGATCTCAGTGCCACTGTTTCCTGTGGCCAAGCCAGCAAACGGAATAAACGTCTTGGCACTGGCCGTCTGCAGACGGTACATCCAGTATTCGCGTCCATTGCGCGTGCCCTTCTCCGACGGCTCACCAAACATGGTCTGGATCTCCACCTTGGTGGTCTTGCCCTTGGTGATCTTCTGCTGGAGGGTCGTGGCGTCTTCCTTGGCCAACGACTCGTTGCCCATGGCGCAGCCGCCCAAACTCAGAGCTGCAGGCAGCACCAATGTGGCGCAAACGATGGATGCAATGATTCTGATCTTCATGCTGTCTTTCCTGAGTCCGGTTTAGTTTTTTGGGAATTCGGTCGGGGTGTTTACAGTCGGTAGCGTGCCGTCAGTGAACTTCTCCAGCAACAGGAGCCATTGCTTGGCAGCCTCGTACTTCAGATTCACGAAGACCTCCTGCTCATGAAGACGATTGGTCTCTATGGTCAGACCGGTGCTTTGCTGCTGCTCCACGCGCGCCTTTTCGTTTCTGCGCTGCATGGCCAGCATTTCTGAAGAGTTCAGCTTTGCCAAAGAGCCCACCGGGCCCAGCGTCGTGATCCCCGGCTCATAAGCGCGGCACTTGGTAAGTTCCGCCCGCTCATAGGTGACGCTGTGCAAGCAATCGTCTGGGAGGGCCTTGAGCCGTTCCTTGCTGGTCGGACCAGACCAGGTCACGGCCGTCAGCGTTCCCTTCTCGACGTCCACCGCAATGGCTGATGGCATGTAGGTGTAGTCAACACAAAAGTATCCCGGTCTATTGGGCGAATCTCCAAACGCCTTTGCCAGCAGCTTCTCTTGGACTTTCAGGGTCATTGCCAGAACTTCCGGAGCCTTCTTCTGCGCACGGTAGGTCGCAATGGCCCAGGCGAGCGCAGGAGATGCCAGGAAGATCCACAGCGAAAGGGTGAAGAGGCTGATCAGAAAAATGACCACCCACGAAGAAACAAAGGTGGGCCAGAAGATGGGGCGCTGGAACTGTTTCAGTTCTGCATCCGAACCTGTGTACATACAAATATCCCTATTTATGAATAGTTATTTAGCTGTCTATAGACACGTGTCTTTAGTATACATAGCTCAGATAGTTGGGCTATGCGGCCCAGCAAAAACGTTCAACTCATGCAAGCACTCGCCATCGAGATGAAGGTGCAGCGCGAGCAGTTGGGGTACACGCAGGAAGACCTGGCGGGAAAATGTGAACTGGACAGGCCGTACATCAGCCTGATTGAGGTGGGCAAGAAACAGCCGACCATCAGCGTGCTGCTGCGGTTAGCGCACGGGTTGGGACTGTCGCTGGGGGCATTTATGCAGCGTGTGGAGCGGCGTTATGAGCTTGAGGTTGAGGCTCCGAAAGAATAGCGGCGATAAGACCGTGCTTGGACCGTAGGCATTTGAATCCCCCTGTGAGCTAGTTTCACGGAGCACGAAGAGATCGCTTTTGGACTCGTTGCCG
>Ga0302216_1000126_pt1 | contig 32619 bp, 35 predicted proteins | sample II_Fen_N3_2_FD_194575 | JGI IMG/M metagenome (GOLD analysis project Ga0302216, IMG submission 194575) | Peat permafrost microbial communities from Stordalen Mire near Abisko, Sweden - II_Fen_N3_2 | ecosystem: Environmental > Terrestrial > Soil > Wetlands > Permafrost | place: Sweden: Abisko...
GATTGTTCAGTTATTGGGGAAGTGTAGTTCGGCTGGATTGCAGCGCTTGCAGTCATTTGTGATGGGCTGCTGGACTACAAGTCCGGGCCAGATGCTGCCACTCGTGAGTGACTGCTTTAAAACAGCGAATTCCCGTACCAACAGCAAGCCAGATACCTGACAATCACAGCTAACTGAAAGCATTAAAGATATTCAGGGCCACGGTGCGCTTCATACCGATGATTACTAATCTCCTAGGTATGGTGCTGCCGAAAAAAATCGCACCGACACGATCAGCTAAAGCACGGTGCCAGGTTGATCAACACGAGCCGAGGAGCCGTCATCGACATGAAGGCCAAGGCTGACGGCATCAAAAAGAAGACGGCGGGATCGGTAACGTGGCGCTCGACGACAGGTCGGACCAAGTGTTTCGCGACGACCTATTCGAGCGTTTGCTCACCATCCCCAATGTGCTGTTTACAGGGAATCAGAGCTGCTTCACAGAAGAGTCGCTGGCGGATTGCGTTTGCGGCAGTTGAATTAGCCATGGATACCTACTTCAGCCAATAGCGACTTGATCCCATTCCAGCTGATGCCCACACCGATGCACAGCATAATGAAGGCTGATAGCCGAATCAGCACCAACATGCCGATGTGTCCGATCTTGCCACTCGCACGATGAGCGTAGCGATAGGTCAGCAGGATACAAAGCGCGATGACACCGGCACCGATGACAGCAGCAAGAAGCTGAATCACAGTATGTTTGAACGAGTTCGCATGAAAGGCGCCAACTGTGATCGCGACGGAAATGGTGCCGGCATCGATGGTCATCGGCAAGGTCAGAGGGGTAATTGCCCGACCTAACGCGATCTGTCTGGCATGTAGTGGGTCTAGCGCCACATCGGCAGGTTTGGGGGAGTCAGCCAGAACACTCCAGGCTAAAGCGCAGACGACAGCACCTCCCGCCACCTGCACCACAGGTATCGAAAGACCGAACACAGCCAGGACAAATGATCCGAGCAGCAACGACCCGAGCACAATGAAGAATGAGTAGAGCGCGATACTTCTCGCCAGAAGCGCGCGGGTAGCCTCATCACAGCCCGGCGTCATCCTAAGAAAAATCGGGGCATCACCTAACGGATTAACGACGGGCAATACAGCACCAAGGACAAGAAGAATTGCCCCGACGAGCTGGGTTACGTCAGACCAGATCAACGAAACATTCCTACAGCGAGCCGGCCGGGTACTGCGTCAGATAGGCAGCTTCTGGGCTTCTAATCGCCAGTCTGCCAGGGCTTCGCCAATGGCCCAGTATCCGGTGCGGCCATAGTGTTTGTGCAGTTTGCGCTCCCACTCGCGGTCAAGCAGGACCTTTGCGTCATACGGCGGCGCTGCCTTGACGGCATCGCGACTGAGATCCACCGATACGGTCTTGTCCGGCCAACTCACACATGAGATCCATGTCGGTGCAATCAGCACCTCATGCCCCATCCACCAGTTGCTGGTGCTCGCCACCAAGTAGCGTATGGCCCAGCTGGCTTCGTCCACCAGAAATCCGCTGACATGGCCGATCACGCCATCCTTGGCATGCACATGGTAGCCGTCAACCGCTTCACAGCTGCGCAGATGGGGGTCGTCAGTGCGGTGGCGCAAACGTTCGGCGGCCAGAGCTGCTTCGTCTTCGCGCTGTTGTTCAGCCCAGCCAGGTCCAGTGCTCATGTAGGTGGGTACTTCCCCATAGGGGTACATGCCATCGCCCCACAGGCCCGAGCCACCCCAGTAGTAGGGATAACCGTAATAGCCGAGGAACAGCTCTTCGTTCTGGCGTGACAACGGTTTGTCGGTGTCGATATCGGGGCTATTGCTGACCTGGGATTTGGTGATAGACACCGGCAGTGCTTTGCCATACCAGTCCGGTTGTTGTGCCGACGCTGGCGAGATCAGAACCTTGCGACTGGACAGCCAGGAGCCCGTCTCCACAACGAAGTAACGCAAAACCCAGGCGTCGTCATCGAAGTACATGTCCTTGATTTCTCCGACCTCACCGTCGGTTGCGCGGACAGCTAAGCCGTCCAAGTCTTTTATGTTGCGTAACATAGGATTTTCCTTTTCAAGCCTGAGTGCATGGCACCGGCAAAACAGAGGGGATATAAATGCACCGGCTTGCACACCAACAGTCTGAGTGGCACGACAACAGGCACCAGTTCAATGTGCTCGCAATGCATTACCTTGTCTGTGTGCTGCCACACGGGCATGAGCCATGCGCCTGGCTGGAAATGCGTCTGCTTGACGCCTGTGGCGATGTTGTGGCCGGTGGTCTAGGCAGAGATATCGCGTGCCAAATCATCCAAGCGGATTCAGCCTCTGAAGCAGTTTTTTCAGAAAGCCTGGATCGTGCAGCAACAGGGATTTATGTGGCGGCGCTGGCGCATTTCGATCTGCTACGGCCTCTAGCCCGCCACGCTTGAAAGCCTAGCGCAGTGCTGCGCTAGCGCATCGTCGTCAGTCCAACAGAATAAGATGCCCATCGTCATGGGCCGCTCTGATCGCCTCGATGGGCAACGCCACTGAGTTCTGACCATACGCGCCCCAAATGATGTCGATCAATCGGCCATTGAGGGTCTCCACAAGACAAGGGCCAGTGGGAATGCTTTGTAGCTTGCCGGAGTCCGATTGATAGGACACCGGGCCAACAATGCGTGCGCTGTGTGTTGATACATCCATGATTGCTCCCAATAGACATGAAACTCAGGTGTGAATTTGTTTCTCAAGCACAGTGGCGCCAACACTTTGCTTGAATCCCAGGGGGTGTCAGCTCACGAGGCTCAAGTTGTCGATGACCTGGTGTACCCCTGCACTGCCCCAGGCAGAATGCGTGGCCAAGTCACGCTCACCGTCCGTGTGTCAACAAACAAGCGCCGCGGCAAGCAACACCTGCACCGCTCGCGTCCGTCGCCGTTAAGTACAGCCGCTACCTCTTGATTCCCCAAGCTTTTTTGATACCGTAGGTGCTTTGGTGCGGCGTCGCCAAGGGACTCTATGCGGCGACCGGGGTGCTGGCGTCTGCCAAAATTTCACGCGCTTTCGCCTGGTCTTCGGCGCTGCCGTGCACGACCAGTAAGTACTTGTCCACTTTCAGCGCGGCTTCGTACTTGATCACCTGGTCTTTGGGCATACCAATCTGTGTCAACGCCGCGCCCAGCGCCGACAGACCACCTACCACCACGGCACCTTCCAGCGCGCCCACCAGCGTGGCCACAAAGGGCCCAGCCATCCCGACCAAACCGAGCCCTGGCAGCACAAACACAGCTGGTGCCAGCAGCAAACCCCAGATACCACCCCAAAAGGCACCGGTACCGCCCCAAACTTTGATGCGGTCGCCAGTGGTGTAAAAGCCCATGGGTTTTTCTTCGCTGTGGTAACCCTTGCCAACCAGCGACAGCTTCTTCATGTCAAAGCCTGCATGACTGAGGGTGCGTATCGCTTTTTCAGCAGCGGTATGGGTATCAAAGACGAAGAACGAGGAGTTGAGTGTTGTCATGATGTGATCTCCAATCAAAAGACGAGCGTCATCTTGTCGACAACGTTTTTGACACCCAAACTGCTCCAGGCAGAACGCGTTGCGAGTTCACGTTCAGCCCAGCTGTGCACTGTGCCAGTCAAGGTAACGTCAGCGCCCTTGACGTCGACCGAAATGGTCTTTGCATCGGCTGCAGCACGCCGTTTGATCGCCGCCTCGATGTCTGATTTAACGACCGTGGCCGACAGCGAAGGCTTGATACCGATCTGGTTGCTCACACCAGTGACACCCGTGATGTAACGCACGCTGTCAAAGGCATCTCGCCGTTGGTATTGCCATTCAACATCGCCAGACAGCGTCAACCATCCACCCTCGACCAACACCTTGACCGCGTTAGCAGGAAGTGAGTTGGTCCAGCCGAGGGTTGTTTCCGCCGAACGTGCAATGTCCGCGTCGGTCCGCTTGCCAAACTCAGAGAGTTTGACCGTCAGTTCGACGGTCAATGCCTGAACGCCATTGACACGTTGAGCGGCTCGCTCGGCATTCCATTTCTCGCCAAAACTGCCGACTTCACCAGCCAGCGTCACAACACCATCCTTCACTTCAACACCGATCTGCGCGGCATGCACAGCGGGTTCCCATTTGAGCTCTGCCATCACGTCCTGCTGCAGTTGAGAATCGGTTTTCATGATTGTTTGTCCAATTTGTTAAGGGGGCTTGAGCGTGCGCTGGCCAGGTTGTCTGGTCCGTGTGGCAGCGAACTTAGGGCATCAAAGATATTCAGGGTCAAGGTGTGTTGCCGTACCGATGACGGAAATACGCCGATGTACGGTGAACTGAGGCGACATCTGTAGCAGGATTTCGCTGCGGTACGACCAACAACCCACACCGCCGGAGGTTATATGATCCAACCCGAAAAGCACCCAAAGCCGACACTTACGCCGAAATATCCGCACGCGCCTGAGGGCACGCAACGGCAAACACAGCCCACCGAGCCCATTGAAGTGGTTGAACGGCACAAGAACAGTGGTCAAAAAGGACACAAGGGGATTCGTTGAGTATGGGGAGGTGCTCAAGATTCCCTGTTCCCGCCGGTCCATTCAAGAGGATATCCCTATGACAAAAATCATCAGGCGGACCACTGAACACGTGACAGAGTCCCAGCCCGCTGACGTCTAGGCAATCGATCGTTATCCTTGTTCAATGTAGTTCTTCACCAACGGTTTGCGTGGTCACTCAACACTGTGGGTATGTGTCGCACCAATATTACTCATAGGTGACTGATTGACAGCTTTGAGTATGAGGCCTACCTTTGATGTAACGCGTTGCAGCAGTCCAACTCCGGCACACGTCAAATGACGACGATGCAGGCCCGATTTATGGACAAAAAAATTTATCATATAGGCAAGACTCAGCTCCTAATCGTCGATTTGACATTGGTCGATCATCAGGAAGCAACCTGATAGGCAATAGGCGAAATCTGGGTGCCAGCGTGTCCTGCCAGCATGTCTTCGATCTGTTCCAGTGAGCCGATCACGGCGCGTTTACCGGTGGCCCGGACAAACGCACAAGCCGCCGCCACTTTGGGTGCCATGGAACCCGTCGCAAACGCATAGCCCGCCAGCTCCTCAGGCGTGGTGTTGACCAAGGCGCGCGCGTCGGCTTGACCCCAATTCAGGTAAACGGCGGCGACATCGGTGGCGATGATCAGGCGGTCGGCCTGCAATTCAATGGCCAACAATGAACTGCACAAGTCCTTGTCGATGACGGCTTCTACGCCTTGCATGCCCACACCATCGGGTTTGCGCGTGATCGGGATGCCGCCGCCACCCGCTGCAATGACCAACGATCCATGTGCCAGTAGCCAGCGTATGGCGTTCAGTGCCGGGATGCTCACCGGCTTGGGCGACGCCACCAGACGGCGATATCCCTTACCGTCCGGCCCCATGGCCCAATGCCGCTGCTTGGCAACGGCATCGGCCTGAGCCTGGGTGTACACCGGGCCGATGGGCTTGCTCGGCTTGGAGAAGGCAGGATCGTTGGGGTCCACCTCAACACGTGTCAGCAAGGAGACCACCGCCCGGGTGGCTGGCAACAGGTTGGCCAACTCCTGTTCCAGCAGGTAGCCCAGCATGCCCTCAGATTCGGCATCCAGCACATCCAGCGGGTAGCTCTCAACAGCGGTGTATGCCGCTGATTGCAATGCCAGCAAACCCACCTGCGGCCCATTGCCATGGGTCAGCAGTAGGTCATTGCCAGCGGCCACACGCACCAACTGCGCCGCTGCAAGGCGAACGTTCTCCAGTTGGTTGTCTGCGCTGGGCGCCTGACTGCGCCGCAGCAGCGCATTGCCACCCAGGGCAACGACCAGTTTCATGGGCAACTCACGACAGTGCCGCCACCAGCGCTGCCTTGATGGTGTGCAGGCGGTTTTCGGCTTGGGTAAAAACAATTGACGCCTCTGACTCGAACACCTTGTCGGTGACCTCAATCTCGCTCAAGCCATATTTTTCATGCACCTGGCGCCCCACCTCGGTGTCCAGGTTGTGAAAAGCGGGCAGGCAGTGCATGAAGCGGGTTCGTGCTTTGCCGGTTGCCTGCATCAGCGCGGTGTTCACCTGGTAAGGCATCAGTTCGCCAATACGTTGTTTCCAGACCGCATCTTCTTCACCCATCGATACCCACACATCGGTGTACAGAAAATCGGCACCGGCCACAGCGCGCAGGGGATCGGTTTCCAGCGTGATGCGTGCGCCTGTGGTTTGTGCCAGCACACGCATCTGTGCCACCAGATCGGCTGGCGGCTGCAGCGCGGTGGGTGCGGCAATGCGCACATCCATGCCCATTTGTGTGCCCCCAATCAGGAGTGAGCAGCCCATGTTGAAACGTGCATCACCCAAATAGCAGAATGACAACTCGTGCAAGGGCTTTTCGCCAAACTCCTGCATGGTCAGCAGGTCAGCCAGCACCTGGGTCGGGTGGTACTCGTCGGTCAGGCCATTCCACACCGGTACGTGTGAACAGCGGGCGATCTCTTCCACCACGCTCTGGTGAAAACCCCGGTACTCAATGCCGTCAAACATGCGTCCCAGCACGCGCGCGGTGTCTTTCACCGACTCTTTGTGACCGAGTTGTGATCCGGTCGAGTCAAGGTAGGTCACATGTCCGCCCTGGTCGTACATGGCCACCTCGAACGCGCAACGCGTGCGTGTAGAGGTTTTTTCAAAAATCAGTGCCACATTCTTGCCCTTGAGCCGTTGGTGCTCGGTGCCTGATGCCTTGGCGCGTTTGAGATCGGTCGCCAGATCCAGAAGGTAACGGATATCGCGCGGTGCAAAGTCCTTCAAACTCAGCAGGCTGCGGTTGTGCAGGTTGAAACTCATGTGTTTGTCCTTGTGTTGTTTACAGTGCATCCCGTTCGATCGGGCAACTCATGCAGTGGCTACCACCGCGGCCACGGCCCAGTTCGCTGCTGGGCATGGTGATCACTTCCACCCCAGCCTTGCGCAGCCGGGTATTGGTGTAGACATTGCGGTCATAGGCCATGACCACGCCCGGCGCCAGACACAGCAGGTTGTTGCCGTCGTCCCACTGTTCGCGTTCGGACTCATAGGCATCACCACCAGTGGCCACCGTACGGATCTTCGGCAGGCCCATGGCCGTAGCCACCACATCGATGAAGGGCTTGCTTTCGGTGCGCACGTCCAGGCTGCCTGCATGTTTGCCGGGGCGCAGGCTGTGCACCCGCACGGCATCCACCATCTCCGGAAAAGTGGTGGCCAGGTCATGACTGCAGAAGCTGAACACCGTGTCCATGTGCATGGCTCCACGCGACTTGGGGATCTGTGCCGCCAGCACGTGTGTGGCGCCACCGCTGGCAAACAGCTTGCGTGCAAGCTGGCTCACCCCTTGTGGCGAGCTGCGCTCACCCATGCCAATCAGCACCACCCCTTTGCCCAGCGGCATGACATCACCCCCTTCGAGCGAGGCCATACCGTGGTCTTGGTTGGGGGCGCCCCACCAGACCTTGGTGTTGCTGCCAAATCTTGGGTGAAAACGGTAGATCGCCGTCATCAGCAGCGTCTCTTGCCTGCGGGCAGGCCAGAACATCGAGCACAACACCACGCCGTCGCCGATCCAGCAACTGTTGTCGCGGGTAAACAAAGTGTTGGGCAGGGGTGGCAGCAGCAGGTCGGCCGCAGCCGCAGTCTGGCCCAGCAGGCCGGACGTTTCAAAGGGCAACTCAGCGCGTGCCACACCGCCGATCAGATGCTCGGCCAGCTTGGCTGGCTCCAGCGACTCCAGCCAGGGACGCAACTGGCCAGCAGTTTCCTCATCAACAAAATCAGGGCCCAGTTTGCGATCAAGCAGCCACTTGCGCGCGGCGGGCAGCGCCACGGTGTCAGCCAGCATGTCGTGCATCTCCAGCACCTCCACATCGCGCTCCTTGAGCACGGTGGTGAATGCGTCATGGTCGTTGCGCGCCTGGCGCACCCACAACACGTCATCAAACAGCAAATCGCGGCAATTGGCCGGTGTCAAGCGCCTTTGCGCCAAGCCCGGGCGGCAAACCATCACGGTGCGCAAACGGCCAACTTCGGAAAACAAACCTTGAGACATGGGGAAACCTTTCTGTGTTGCAACGGTTTGCAGGATGAAATCCAGTCACAGTCCAAGCTGGACCGGGTTCACACTGCTTTCAGAGACTGAGTTGGCCGGTCGCCAGCATGTAGGCCGACACCAGAGCGAGCAGACACAGTGCCCCCAGCAGCATCCACTCACGCCCGGTAAATGCGCGCTCGGCGCGCTGTTTTTTGGCAATCAGGTACACAGCAGCACCGGGGGCGTACAAGAGCGCGCTCAGCAGCAGGTACTTCAGACCAGCGGCATACAACAACCACAGGCAATAGACCGAAGCCAGCGCGGTGATTGAGACGTCAGCGCGCGGGTGGCGATGCTCGACCTGGCTGACATCCCCCTTGTCTTGCCAAGCCAACTTCAAGCCATACACCGCGCTGAACAGATAGGGAATCAGGATCATCGCTGTGGACAGCGAAATCAAGGCCAGGTACGACGTCTTGGACACCAGTATGAGCAGCAGAAACAGTTGCACCATGCCATTGGTCAACCACATCGCATGGGCTGGTACACCCTTGTCATTTTGTTGGGCCAGCCAGCTTGGCATGACACCCCCGCCAGCCGGTGTAAAGAGCGACTCGGCCGCCAACAAGGTCCAGGCCAGGAAGCCTCCACCTACTGAGACGATCAGGCCGACATAAACCAGGATGGCACCCCAGGTGCCCACCACCTTTTCAAGCACAGGCGCCATCGACGGGTTCTTTAACGCGGCCAGTTCAGGTTGTGTGTAGATGCCTGTTGACAGCAAAGACACACCCATCAGCAAGACCAGGCAGACCAGAAAGCCAATGATGGTGGCCCGCCCGACATCTTCGCGCTTGGCCGCACGCGCTGAGTAGACGCTGGCGCCCTCAATGCCAATGAACACCCAGACCGTCACCAGCATGGTGCTGCGAACCTGATCCAGCACCGAACCCAGCTTGGCATCGCCCCAGAAGTTCAGTTCAAAGGTACTCACCTGGAACGCCATCGCCACCAGAATGATGAACAGAACCAGCGGAACCATTTTGGCCAAGGTGACCACGGCATTCAGCACCGCGGCACCCTGAATGCCACGCAGCACCATGGCATGCACCACCCATACCACCACGGATGCGCCAATGACGGCGGCAAGCGAGTTGCCTTCACCAAAAGACGGGTAGAAATAACCCAACGCACCGAAGGCGGCAACCAGGTAGCCCACGTTGCCAATCCAGGCGCTGACCCAATAACCCCAGGCGGAGTTGAAACCCACGTACTCGCCTGAGAGCGCACGGGCGTAGGCATACACACCATTGTTCAAGTCGGGCTTTTTGATGGCCAGCATCTGGTAGGTAAAAGCCAGCATCAGCATGCCGACCCCGGTGATGATCCAGCCAATCACAATGGCACCAGCACCGGCACCGGCCGCCATGTTTTGCGGCAGTCCGAAGATGCCACTGCCAATGATGGAACCCACCACCAAGGCCACCAGTAACCCCAGTTTCAAATTGCCGGGTGACCGGTTTGACGTTATTGCAGATTTTGGCGCCGGTGATGGGCTTTTTTGAGATGGCTTCATGATGGCCAACTTTAAAAATCGTCGACGGTTCGGTCTGTCTGTTACCGAACGTTGTCAAACGTAACCAAAATCCTGCACGTCAATGATGCGCTGCTTAGTCGATACACCACGAGCACGCGTTGACAAAATGTCCTCGTCAAGTCTTGCCATGAAATTCGCACAGCCACAGACAAGATCACCCATTGCCACAGTTCGACTCACTAGCGCATGCGGGCAGTCATGCGCTATTAAGTGGTGCAGCGTACTGTTCAGTACCTTGCATTCGGCCTAGCATCGGATTTATGGGCGGAGTGAGACCGTGCGGATTGAGATCCTGCAGCTTTCACGAGCCAAGACCGAGTTTTTTACGAGAACAACCCTTCATGATTTATACCTACAAATCCCAGGCAAGCAGTGATGTCATCATGCTTGAACCTCATGGCAACCAGATGTTGACCATCTTTGGTAGGGAGCCATCACTACAAGGGATCAACACTTTGGCTCAACTTCCGGCGGTGATCGCCGCATTGCAGGCTGCTATTTCGGAGCAAGAGGCCGTCGAAAGCAAGCGCCGCGACCATCCCGGACTCGTGATTGAGGTAGAAGGCGACAGCGGCAGGCAGCATGATTGTGCCGCCCCCTTAATCAATTTACTTCGGAGCAGTGCACAGGCGAGTAAGGCTGCGCTTTGGAGCGTATGAATTTAGGCACCGTGGTTGCCGTACGCGGCAGCGTGGTGGACGTTCGATTTGATGGGGTTTTGCCAGCGATCTACACCGTGCTGCACGCAGACGACGGGCGCATTGAGCTTGAAGTTTTGAGCCAGCGAGATGCCCAACATGTGCGCGCCATTGCCTTGACACCCACACAAGGTCTGGCGCGCGGCATGCCGGTGTTGGACACCGGCGGACCCCTCAAGGCCCCGGTTGGCAAATCGATTTTGTCGCGCATGTTTGACGTGTTCGGGCAAGCCATCGACCGGTTGCCGGCACCGACGGATGTGGTCTGGCGCTCCGTGCATCGGGAGCCGCCGCCTTTGGCCAAACGCTCAACGCAGTCAGAGGTTTTCGAGACTGGCATCAAGGTGATTGATGTGCTGCTGCCGCTGGAACGTGGCGGCAAAGCGGGTCTGTTTGGTGGCGCGGGTGTGGGCAAAACCGTGCTGCTGACCGAGATGATCCACAACATGGTGGGGCACCAGGAGGGTGTCAGCATCTTTTGCGGCATTGGCGAGCGCTGTCGCGAAGGCGAAGAGCTGTACCGCGACATGAAGGCGGCCGGTGTGTTGCCCAATATGGTGATGGTGTTTGGCCAGATGAACGAGCCACCAGGCAGCCGCTTTCGGGTCGGGCACGTTGCCTTGACCATGGCCGAGTATTTTCGTGATGACGAGCACCGCGATGTGCTGCTGCTCATCGACAACATTTTTCGCTTCATCCAGGCCGGCTCGGAAGTGTCTGGCCTGATGGGGCAGATGCCGTCACGGCTGGGCTACCAGCCCACCATGGGCACCGAGTTGTCTGGGCTGGAGGAGCGTATTGCCAACACCGACACCGGCGCCATCACCTCGATTCAGGCGGTGTATGTGCCGGCCGATGACTTCACCGACCCGGCGGCGGTGCACACGTTCTCGCATTTGTCGGCGTCCATCGTGCTGTCGCGCAAGCGCGCCAGTGAAGGCCTCTACCCGGCGATTGATCCGCTGCAATCAAACTCCAAGATGGCCACGCCCGGCATTGTGGGTGAGCGCCATTACGCGCTGGCGCAAGAGATCCGGCGCACGCTGGCCCAATACGCCCAGCTCAAGGACATCATTGCCATGCTGGGGTTGGAGCAGTTGTCGCCCGAAGACCGCAACCTGGTTGGTCGTGCTCGCCGTCTGGAGCGTTTTCTGACGCAGCCGTTTTTCACCACCGAGCAGTTCACAGGCATGCAGGGCAAGCTGGTCAGTCTGGAAGATGCCTTGAGCGGCTGTGAACGCATCCTGCGCGACGAATTCAAAGACGTGCCGGAGAGTGCGCTCTACATGATCGGCAAGGTCGATGAAGCCCTGGCCAAGGCAAAAACCATGGCCAAGCCGGCCGAGACCGCCGACAGCCATGCATCTTAAGATTCTTCTGCCGTTCAAGGTGTTTGCCGACATCAGCGGCGTCTCGCGCGTCGTTGCGGAGACGCCTTCGGGTTCGTTTGGCCTGCTGCCGCAACGTCTTGACTGTGCGGCAGAGTTGACCCCTGGCATCCTGAGTTATGAGACGGCCGACGGTGCTGAAGTCTTTGTCGCCGTTGATGCAGGCGTTTTGGTCAAGGCTGGCGCCGAGGTGCTGGTGTCGGTGCGGCGCGCCATGACCGGTGTCGACCTCGGGCAACTGCGCCAGGCGGTTGATAAAGAGTTTTTGGCTCTGAATGAACACGAACAAAACGCGCGTTCGGTCATGGCGAAACTGGAAGTCGGCTTGGTGCGGCGCATGGCGACGTTTCAACAGGATTGACCGGGCAGCAACATGAAAAAACAGGAAACAGATCTGGCAGAACAAGTGGCCATCAAAGCGGCGCGCAAGCTCAAGGCGCGGCGAAACCCGGCGCCAGGTGTCTGGTTTGGCTTGGGCTTGATGGGCATCGTTGGCTGGGCGGTGGTGGTGCCAACGCTGCTCGGCGCGGCGCTGGGTCTCTGGCTGGACAGCCACTATCCCGGTGGGCGTTCCTGGACGCTGGCCTTGTTGTTGGCCGGGTTGACGCTGGGTTGTTTGAATGCCTGGCACTGGGTTAGCAAGGAAGAGCAAGCCATGCGGGAGGAACGGGAAGATGACGATGAATGACACGCTGGCCCTGATGTGGGCCTGGTTTGCAGGTATGGCGCTGGGGGCCTTCTTTTTTGGGGGACTCTGGTGGACTATTCGCAAGAGTCTGAGTTCCGCCAAACCCGCTTTATGGGTGTTGGGCAGTCTGCTGTTGAGAATGGGTGTGACGATGACCGGGTTTTACCTGGTCTCGGGCGCAGATTGGCGGCGTCTGCTGAGCTGTCTGATTGGTTTTGTGGTGGCGCGCCAGCTTGTCACCCGGCTCAGCCGGGCGCCTGAGGCCGACCAGACACACCATGCACAGGAGGTGCGCCATGCGCCTTAGCCCCGATGCAGTCATCCTTTGGCAGCAAGGTTTTGTCAAAGTCAACGCCACCATCGCCACCACCTGGGCACTGATGCTGGTAATGAGCTTGGGCGCCTGGCTCATCACACGCAAGCTCTCCACTGACCACAAGCGCTCGCGCTGGCAGAACCTGCTTGAAATTGTGGTCACTGGCATCGCGGGTCAGATCAAGGATGTTGGCCTGCGTGAGCCACGCCAGTACATCGGTTTTTTGGGCACGCTGTTTTTGTTTGTCGCCTTGGCCAGCCTTTGCACCGTCATCCCCGGCTACGAACCGCCGACCGGCTCACTGTCGACCACGGCTGCGCTGGCCCTGTGTGTGATGGTGGCGGTACCACTGTTTGGCATCGAAGGCCAGGGCCTGGCTGGTTACCTCAAGACGTACATGGAGCCAACCATCATCATGCTGCCGTTCAACATCATCAGCGAGGTCTCGCGCACGCTGGCCTTGGCGGTGCGTTTGTTTGGCAACATGATGAGCGGGGCGATGATCATTGGCATTCTGCTCAGTATCACACCCTTCATCTTCCCAATTGTCATGACCGTGTTGGGGCTGCTCACCGGCATGGTGCAGGCCTACATTTTCAGCATCCTGGCGGCGGTTTACATCGCCGCTGCCACCCATGTGAGCAAGCCCAAGCCCAAGTCTGAGCTGGCGCCCACACCTTAAAACAACTGATTTATCAAGGAGTCGTTATGGACAGTCTGACCATCATTGCCGTGGCATCGATCATCATCGCCGGCATCACCACAGGTTTCGGTACCATGGGCCCGGCCTTGGCCGAAGGGCGGGCCGTTGCCACCGCATTGACAGCGCTGGCGCAGCAGCCCGACGCCTCTGCCACCATCACACGGACCCTGTTTGTTGGCCTGGCGATGATCGAATCCACCGCCATCTATTGTTTTGTGGTGTCGATGATCCTGATTTTTGCCAACCCGTTCTGGAACCAAGCCATTGCGCTGGCTGCTGGAAAGTAAGCCATGTTGTTTGACTGGTTCACCGTCGGGGCGCAGGCGCTCAATTTTCTGGTCCTGGTTTGGCTGATGAAGCGATTCCTCTACAAGCCTGTGCTGGACGCCATTGATGAGCGCGAGAAGCGCATCGCCCAGACCCTGGCTGACGCTGCAGCCAAACAAGCCGCCGCAACAAAAGAGAGCGATGAGTTTCAGCAAAAGAACGCGGACTTTGACCGCCAGCGCAGTGACCTGCTGACACAGGCCAAGGACGCTGCCGCTACCGAGCGCCAGCGTTTGCTCGACGAAGCGCGGCAACAGGCCGACGCCTTGCGTACCAAGAAACAAGCGGCGCTGGCCAGCGAGATGCAAACCTTGCAGCAGGACATCGCCCGTCGTAGCCGTGAGGAAGTGTTTGCCATTGCACAGAAGGTGCTGACCGATCTGGCCGGAACAACACTCGAAGATCGCATGGCCGCCGTGTTTACCCAGCATGTGCGCTCGCTGGACGACGCAGCCAAGACGAACCTGGACAAAGCGCTCAATACAGCGTCCAACAGCGTGCGTGTGTGCAGTGCTTTCGCCTTGTCGTCGGCACAGCAGGTAGACATGCAAAGCGCACTCAACGACAGTTTTGCGCGTGACATCCCGATTCAGTTTGAGACCACACCGGACTTGATCAGCGGTATCGAACTCTCGGCCAATGGCTGGAAGCTGGCCTGGAACATCGCAGATTTTCTGACTTCCCTGGAGCAGAGCAGTGCTGAACTTGTCAAACCAGCGCCCGAGCCACCCGTGCCCGAAAAAGTGGCAGAGAAAGCCGAGTGAGATGCCATCAGACAACCTTACCAATGTTCTGGACCGCAGTTTTGTGGGCCTGCGTCAAGGCCGTGAAACCTACAAGGCGCAACTGCTACCGCAGGAGGTAGGTGAGATCATCAGCGTGTCAACCGGCATCGCCAAGGTGTCCGGTCTGCCCGGCGTGGGCTTTGACGAGCTGGTGAAGTTTCCCGGCAACGTATTTGGCATCGCCTTTAATGTGGATGAGGCGGACATTGGTGTTGTGTTGCTCGGTGACTATTCCCGCCTGCAAGCGGGCGACAAAGTTGAGCGTACCGGCCGGGTGATGGATGTGCGTGTGGGGGAAGGCCTGCTGGGCCGGGTGATTGACCCACTGTGTCGCCCACTCGACAACCTGGGGCCAGTGCTTGCCAGCCAACGCCTGCCCATTGAGCGCCCGGCTGCCGCCATCATGGACCGCGCGCCGGTGACGGTGCCGCTGCAGACTGGCCTCAAGGTGGTGGATGCCCTGATTCCGATTGGGCGTGGCCAGCGCGAGTTGATTCTGGGCGACCGGCAAACCGGCAAGACAGCCATTGCGATTGACACCATCCTTAACCAGCGCGGTCAGGATGTGGTCTGTGTGTATTGTGCGATTGGCCAGCGCGCTTCGGCCGTGGCGAAGGCGGTGGCCATCCTCAAAGACCATGGTGCGATGGCCTACACGGTGGTGGTGGTCACCGAGGGCAATGATCCACCGGGTCTGGCCTATATAGCGCCCTACGCCGCAACCAGCATTGCCGAGCATTTCATGGAAATGGGGCGCGACGTGTTGATCGTTTACGACGACCTCACGCAGCATGCCCGGGCCTATCGCGAGTTGTCCTTGCTGATGCGCCGCCCGCCCGGGCGCGAAGCCTTTCCGGGCGACATTTTCTACATCCACTCGCGCCTGTTGGAACGCTCCACGCACCTGCGCAAGGAGCGCGGCGGTGGCTCGCTCACGGCACTGCCGATCATCGAAACCGAAGCACAGAATATTTCTGCCTACATTCCGACCAACTTGATTTCGATCACCGACGGGCAGATCTACCTCTCGCCATCGCTGTTTGAGCTAGGCGTGCTGCCCGCCGTGGATGTGGGTAAATCGGTGTCGCGGGTTGGTGGCAAGGCGCAATCTGCGTCCTACCGCGCGGTGGCTGGCGATCTCAAGCTGGCCTATGCGCAGTTCGAGGAACTGGAAACATTTGCCCGCTTTGGTGCCAGACTGGACGAGGGCACCACCAAAACCATCGAACACGGACGGCGCATCCGGGCCTGTCTGAAGCAACCCCAATCGTCCCCGATGTCGGCAGCTGCGCAGATTGCAGTGCTTTTGGCGTTGACCGAACAGCGATTCGACAAGCTGCCCCTTGATCAGATGCCGCAAGCTGAGCAGGCAGTGGCTGAGGCGGCTGCGCAACTCCCCGCTGACTTGTTGGCACGTTTCGAGACCGCCGACAAGCTCAGTGATGCCGATCGGCAAACAATTATTCAGATGGCAGACGCCGCACTGATGAGCTTCCAGCCCAAGCCCACGTCCCAGGTGCAGGAGCAGGAGCAGGAGCAGGAGCAGGAGGCTAAAGCGCCACAAGCAGGAGCGCAAGACGAGGCGTCGTCATGAGTGATACCGCTGCAAGTCTGAAACGCAAGATCGGAACGGCGGGTGAACTCCAGTCGGTGGTGCGCACCATGAAGGCGGTCGCAGCGTCAAGCATTGGCCAGTACGAGAACGCAGTTCGCGCGCTGGAAGACTACTACCGGACAGTGCAACTGGGTCTGGTGGCGTGTTTGGGGCAGGCCCAGCCGCTACCCTTGGCTGCACAAGCACAGCGGCCAACCGCAGACGTGGTGGTCGCCGTGGTGTTTGGTTCTGACCAGGGGCTGGTGGGCCAGTTCAACGATGTGATGGCCGATCTGGTGGTCAAAACGCTGGCGGGTTTGCCAAATCAAAACACGGTCTGGGCGGTTGGCGAGCGCATCCGGTCGCGTCTGGGTGAGACCGATCTGACCATGGGCAAAAGCTTCAGATTGCCGAGCTCCATTGGTGCGATCACCGCGCTGGTAGCGCAGCTTCTGATGGAGATTGAAACGCTGCGTGACAGTGAGCACGTCGCACAGGTTGTGGTTTTTCACAACAGCCCCCACGCGGGGGCCATTTACGGCCCCGGTTTTAAAAATCTGTTGCCGCTGGACGAGGCCTGGAGGCGCGATTTGACCGCGCTGCCCTGGCCAAACAAGCTTCTGCCCGAGGTCATGAACGGTGGAGAAGCTACCTTGCTGGCTTTTGTGCGGGAGTACCTGTTTGTCTCGCTTTTCAAGGCCTGTGCTGAATCGCTCACCAGCGAAAACGCCAGCCGCCTGGCCGCCATGCAACGCGCTGAAAAAAACATTGATGAATTGCTGGAGACGCTAAAAGGTTCGTTTCACCGCCTGCGTCAAAGTGGCATTGACGAGGAACTGTTTGATGTGATTTCCGGCTTTGAGGCGCTGAAAAGCATCTGATCCCGGATTGAATTGGGAGCACCGTGCCTGAGAGATCTAATGTCAACGCTGCTGAGAACTTCGTCCTGCAAATCTACCGGCTAACCAGCAACCACAGAATTTCACAGTTGACGGATTTACACAAAAAATGCGCTAGTCGTCTCGCCTGACGTTCAATACGATTGCTGCACTTCGGTGTTGCAGGTTGCCGATACCAGTCGCCATTGCTAAATGCCTCCATCGCCGCACAGAAAGAAGAACGACAGCCATGACATTCGACATCCCCACGAGGACTGCTGTGACCGGCACCACCGCATCTCACAAACGGCGATTCGCCGTGACCATGGGCCGCCATGCAGAACACCACCACAGCGACCGCATTGGTTGGTTGCGCGCGGCGGTGCTCGGCGCCAATGACGGCATCGTGTCGACCGCAAGCTTGGTGCTGGGCGTGGCTGCAGCTGGCACTGAGCACCGAACCATCCTGTTGACCAGTGTTTCGGGACTGATCGCTGGCGCCATGTCGATGGCGGCGGGTGAATTCGTCTCCGTTCATTCACAGGAGGACAGCGAGAATGCCGCCCTGGCACAGGAGCGTACCGAGTTGAAGCAAGACCCAGTGGCTGAGCAACGCGAACTCGCAGGCATCTATGTCGAGCGTGGTCTGGACCAGCCGCTGGCCGATCAGGTGGCCGGCAAATTGATGGCCCACGACGCGCTGGGTGCACACGCCCGCGACGAGTTGGGGCTCTCAGACACGACTGCGGCGCGTCCAACGCAGGCGGCACTGGCATCGGCGGCCAGTTTTTCGGTTGGCGCCGTGTTGCCGATTGCAGTTGTCGCCACCGCATCGCCTGCGCAATTGATTCTGTGGGTGTCTGTGTCGTCGCTGGCTTTTTTGGCCGTGCTGGGTGCGCTGTCGGCCAAGGTCGGTGGCGCCCAGGTGTGGAACGGCACGTGGCGCGTCGCATTCTGGGGCGCTGTCGCTATGGTGGTCACTGCTGGTGCTGGGGCTTTGTTCGGTGCAGTAGCCTGAAATCCCCGCCAGTAGCGTTGAATTCATGTTGCTTGGCGCACAGACCATGGCGCTTGCTGCGAATAAGTTCAGGCACAACTCCTGCACCCACAGAAAGCTTGTTTCATGTCACAAAGTACAGCGGTCAGTCGCCGCATCTTCTTGAGCAAACCTCCATTCCCCGCCCCCACAAAAGAATCCGGGATGCAGACGTGGCTGACACCACAGTCAGGGACTGGCATTCAGCAGGAGAGTGAATGATGGAAGCAGTCATCACATCATCCGGGGCATCGACTGCGCATGCCGAAGCGGCCTTGCGCATCCTGAGCCGTTTGCTGCATGGACTTGTGGTCGGCGCTGATCTGCGACTATGGAACGGAAGTTCCCACCGCGTCGGCCAGGGACCTGCGGCGTTCACACTCGTCTTACGTGACCCAATGCTCTTGCGTCGGCTAGTGACCGCACGCGGGCCTGTGCTGCTGGCAGATGCGTATTTTCGAGGCCAACTGGACGTTGAAGGGGATCTCTACAGCGCACTGGCCTTGAAGGGTCACTTCGAGGGACTGGCACTGCCATGGCGCGTCAAGTTGTCGATGTTGCTGGACGCTTGGCGACTGCCATCGCGGGCCGAACCGGCACGGGCCGGGACCTTGCTCGCACGCTTGGCGCAGCGCTTTTCCAGACAGCACACGCGTCAGTCTGACCAGCAGGCCATCGCCTTCCATTACGACGTGTCCAACGCGTTTTATGCGCTGTGGCTCGACACCGAGCGGGTTTACTCCTGTGCCTATTTCAAAACGCCAGACGATACGCTGGACCAGGCGCAACGCAACAAGCTGGATCACATCTGCCGCAAACTGCGCCTTCATCCTGGTGAACGCCTTCTTGACATCGGCTGCGGCTGGGGTGCGCTCGTCTGCTGGGCAGCGAAGCACTATGGTGCGCGCGCGCACGGCATCACACTCAGCCACGAGCAGCATGATTTTGCCCAGCAACGCATTGCAGACGAAGGCCTGCAGAATCTGGTGAGTGTCGAGTTGCGGGACTACCGGGATCTGCAGGGTGAAGCGCTGTACGACAAGGTGTCAAGCATTGGCATGTTCGAACACGTGGGTCTGGCCAACATGCCGACCTACCTGGGGGTGGTGCAACGCGTGCTGCGCCCTGGTGGAGTGTTCCTGAACCACGGCATTACCCATGATGAGGAGGGGTGGAACCACACCGTCGCCACCGAGTTCATCAACCGCTACGTGTTTCCAGATGGCGAGTTCGACTGCGTCAGCAATATCCAACTCGGTATGGAGCGCGCTGGCTTCGAGATCCAGGACGTCGAGGCGCTGCGTCGGCACTACGCCATGACGCTACGCCATTGGGTGACGCGGCTGGAAGCGAACCGCGATGCGGCATTGCGGGAGGTCGATGAGCCAACCTACCGCGTCTGGCGCCTCTATATGGCCGCTTGTGCGCTGGAGTTTGAGGCGGGTGGCACAGGGATCTACCAGATACTGGCCACGCGGCGAGGGGGCGAGACGTCGCTGCCACTGACGCGACAGGATCTGTACGCACCTGCCAATGATGTGCAGCACGAAGCCAACCTAACCACACAGCATGAACAAGATCACCATCACCATTGACGGCCCGTACCTTGTGCAGGGCGTGATGCCGCTGGCCCACCAGCACATAGTCACCAATGCACACGGTGAATCATTGTCCTGGCGGCAAGGCAAGACCGTCGAAACGCCAGCCACGAACCACTATGCTTTGTGTCGCTGTGGCCAGTCAGCCACCAAACCATTTTGCGACGGCACGCACCAGCGCTTCGGCTTCGATGGCACGGAAACGGCGAGCCGTGAACCTTACGATGTTCAGGCCGAGCACATTGAAGGCCCGGTCCTGATGCTCGACGACGTGGTGGCACTGTGCGCGTTTGCTCGTTTTTGCGACCCTCAAGGCCAAGTCTGGCACCTGGTTCAAGAGCGCGACCGGCCCGCGGCTGCCCACCTGGTTGAACAACAGGCCGGTGATTGTCCCGGCGGTCGGTTGCGCGCCCGCCAGCGTGCGCTGTCGCAATCTGGTAGCCCCTCTGTCGAGCCGCACTTCGAGCCATCCATTGGGCTGGTGCAAGATACCGCCAAGGGCGTCAGTGGGCCACTTTGGGTGCGTGGTGGGGTCCAAGTGATCAGCGCAGATGGCAGTGCTTATGAGGTTCGAAACCGCGTTGCGCTTTGCCGCTGCGGTGACTCCGCGAACAAGCCATTTTGTGATGGCTCGCATGCTTCTTCTGGCTTCAATGACGCGAACTGACAGTGCGCGATACACGCCAAGGCGTTCAAAAAACGTGAAGAGCCCCTGAAATAGATAAGCATCCCGATTGGCAATACGGATAGGGCTTGGTGTGCGGTTTTCTCTGGATGACTTCGGTATCGGGTACTCATCCCTGTCATACCTTAAGCGTTTACCACTGGAACAGCTCAAAATCGACCTGGGTTTCGTGCAGAACATTCTGACAAACCCCAATGATGCTGCTATTTCTAAGATGGTGATCGCAATAGCAGAGAGCATCGGTCTGACCGTCATCGCCGAAGGGGTGGAAGCCACTGCGCAACGCGATTTTCTCGCCAGCCAGGGTTGCCATGCCTATCAGGGCTCTCTTTTTAGCCGTCCGTTGCCATTGGATGAATTTGAGGCGTTTGCCGAACAGCCCAGTTAGTTATGTCTGTTACAGACATAGACGCGGATTGATCGAGCTGCAAAGCGGGCAGTGCTCAAGGAGTCTTGCCAAGCTTTGCAATCCAAAGCCTTTATGGCAATGGAACTGTTGTGTGGTGGCGCACAGACTACTTACTCATGGTGGACAAGACTGAGACCAAAGCCTCATGACTGCAGATTGCATACATCTTGGGCTAGCTTCAAAGGAAACGCATGTCCCTTCTCTCCCTCGAACACAGCACGGCCGCCTACCATCTGGATTTCGCAGTTTATGCCCTGTTGTGCGCTGTGATGGCCGCGACTTTGTTGACAGCCAGCCCTGAAGGATTGGGCGCCGTCCTCCTGGTGTGGGTGTTAGGTGGCGTTGTGATATGGACGCTGCTGGAGTATCTTCTGCATCGTTTTGTGCTGCACGGCATCGCGCCGTTTTCTCACTGGCATAGCCAGCACCACTTGCGGCCACGTGCGCTTATTGCTTCGCCAACTATCTTGAGCTTCTCGCTGTTTTTGCTGCTGGGCACCTTTCCGGTATGGTGGCTGTTGGGTGGGTGGGTGGCCTTGGCGTTGACATTTGGGTTGCTGACCAGTTACTTGATATACGGCCTGACGCACCACGCAACACATCACAAACCACCGCCATGGATAAGGCGCAACGCATGGATGAAGCGGCGCCGCATTCGCCACGCCATGCACCATGCGGCACATCACATTAAAGTGCGTGGTGAAGTTTGCAAGCCCTGCCACTTTGGTGTGAGCAACAGTTTCTGGGATGTGGTTTTTCGCACAGATGCGATGTTGCGGCCCTTGTATACCGGTCGGTGATTTAGCCAGCACGTCACACCCACCAATTTGCACCCATGAGGTCCTCCGAAAATGCATGATTACGCTTCCGATGCGACTGCATCAAGGACCTTCCCTGCAGCGTACGCTTGTCTGCCAGATGACGAAAGTGACCAGGCGTTTGTTGGCATGCTCAACTCTTATCGAAACAGCGGCGGACTGGCACGTGCGAAAGAGGTGTTCAACCTGTTCAGGACCCGCAGTGGCCTAGGAGTCTGGGCGGCAGAAACCTGCCTCGGGGGTGAATCCTGGCACGAAGCCTGCGGTGCAAAGGCATGAGCACCAGCTACGTTCCTTACCACCCCGAGCAACAACAACTCCTACCACCAGCCCTGCAAGACTGGCTGCCCCAAGGCCACCTGGCCTACTTCATCAGTGACACCGTTGACAGTCTGAACCTGAGCGCCTTTCATGCACGCTATGCAGCAGGCGGGTCACGCAATCAGCCCTTTCACCCGGCCATGATGGTCAAAGTGTTGTTCTATGCGTATGCCACGGGAGTCTTCAGCTCACGCAAGATTGCAGGTAAGTTGCATGAAGACGTGGCGTTTCGGGTGCTCGGTGCTGACAACTTCCCCGCCCGCCGCACGCTTCGGGACTTCCGTGCGCTGCACTTGGCCGAGTTCACCGAACTGTTTGTCCAGGTCGTGCGCCTGGCGCGTGAGATGGGCTTGGTCAAGCTGGGCACCATCGCCGTGGACGGCACCAAGGTCAAAGCCAATGCCAGTCGCCACAAGGCCCCATAAGTTATGCGCGCATGCAGGCAGCCGAAGTGGAGCTCAAAGCGCAAATCACTGCGCTGGTGAAGAAGGCAGCCAATACCGACGAGGCTGAGAAGAACGAACCCGATCTGGACATCCCCACTGAGATCGAGCGCAGGCAAGCGCGTCTGGCAGCGATTGTTGCGGCCAAGGCACGATTGGAAGAGCGCCAACGTTTAAGCGATGTGCAGCGCGGACGCACCCCAGACGATGAGCGCAAGCCCCGGGACAAAGACGGCAAGCCCAAAGGGGGCAAGCCCTACCAACGCGACTTCGGTGTTCCTGCGCCCAAGGCTCAGGACAGCTTTACCGATCCCGACTCACGCATCATGAAGCGTGCCGGTGGCGGGTTTGATTACAGCTATAACGCGCAGACCGCCGTGGACGAGACGGTGCACATCATCGTGGCCGCAGAGGTGGTCAACACGAACTCGGACGTACAGCAACTGCCCATGGTGCTGGGCGCCGTCAAAGAACACACGCAAGCATCGCCCGTTCAGGTGTTGGCTGATGCGGGCTACCGCAGTGAGGCGGTGATGGCTGAGTTGGCCGTCACTCAACCCGATACGGAACTGGTGATTGCCTTGGGTCGCGAGGGCAAGGTGCTGGCCAAACCACGGGATGTACAGCGCTACCCGCACACGGTGGCTATGGCCGCCAAGTTCGAAACAGAACAGGCAAAGATCGATTACCGCAAACGCAAGTGGATTGCTGAGCCACCCAACGGCTGGATCAAGAACGTTCTGGGGTTCAGACAGTTCAGTATGCGGGGGTTAAAGAAGGCACAGGCCGAGTTCAAGCTCGTTTGCCTGGCGCTCAATCTGCGCAGAATGGGTGCCATGCAGACGGGCTGAGAAAAAGGCCGTGTAGAAAACTCAAGCCTGACGCGTTGGGCGGGGTACACCTGCCATCAAACGACCAACAACACAGTTGTTGATGGCCACGCTCACCATGGCCCGGACGATTTCGTGTCGCCAAATGTCAAAGGCACCCTCATCGAAATACTTCTGGCGCCCAGACTCCTAGATGTTGCTGCGCTGGACAGATCGATATCGCAACGCAGCGTGCTGACCCTGCAGTGGCAGGCCGATGTGTGGATGCCCCTGTTCCAGTTTGAACGCCAGAGCATGAGCATCAAGCCGACTTTGGGGCCAGTGTTTGCGGCGTTGACTTCAGTTTGTACCCCATGGGCGCTTGCGCATTGGTGCGCGCGACCCAACCAATGGCTGGATGGCGAAAGTCCAGCCGACACCCTGGACGCCGATGCCGCCCGAGTGTTGCGCGCCGCCTGTGCAGAGCGATTCGCGCTGTTGTAACCGACTGCTAAGACATACCCGTGCACGGATGACATCCCACATTGCGTGAGCGCACGCGCATATCTCCCCGGATTCAACTCAACGGGCGAAAGGCAAATGGTCGGACTGTGACCGTCGCTTTGTCACCTGATTTGATATGCGCAGTGAAAATTGTCCTGAGGCCGCGGCGTTCGCAAAAATCTTGGTTGATGCCTTGGCCTCGGTCGTATTCTCGCCGTTTTTTTAAGTCTGACAACACAGCGTATGCACGGTTAATGTTCGACATCCACTGTCCCGCGTCTTCAGAGTCAGGGTTTTTGTCTGGATGGTCGTGTTGTGCAAGGCAACGGTAGGCGGCCCGAATCACGAAATTGCCGACACGCGGGCTGACCTCAAGCGTTTCGTATAAAGATTTCATGGAGTTCCTAATTGACCTGTTCCAATACCGGCGGAATAGTTGGAAATACAGGCATATGGGATTTAATCTCTCTGAAAGAGAGTCGTCAGTGTGTCAAATTACATAGGTGATAGATGGCCGCTGTTATGCAAATATATGTTTGCATTGACCAGCTGGTTAAGACATTGCTCGCGGTTCGAATAGTCATATGCTACCGACCCCGTCCCATTTCACCTGTTGATCGTACCTGCCTAGCCGACGAGATCTGAATGTCTGCTATCTGGCAATGAGTCTATGGTCACGGAAGACCGCTTTGGGTCGAGCCCAGCCACCGGCCCTCAGGGGGCAAGCAAGTTGGCGACTGGTTAAACAAACACTCGGTACCAAATTCGCGGCATCAGAGCGGTCATATCGTCAGAAAATCATGCCGATAAAGACTCTTTCAGCCACGCCATAGCCTCATCCAAGTCCAAATAGTGACTGGCATATGCTTTTCGCAGCAATCCGTCTGATAACGCCCAGTCCCACTTTTCGCGTTGAAGGTTCTCGACGTTTTGCAGTAGTTGGTCCAATGACGGCATTTCATCAACAGCAGCATCAACGAGTGCATCCAGCACCTCTTCTACTTTGCGCCTTCCTTTTATCACCTCGACACCGGGTCCGGATGGCGTTGCGGTGAAGCCGCGCTGAATCAGCAAACAGGCAATGGCCTCATTGCTCGCGTCGCCTAGCCATGTCATCAGCATCACCTCCGCACCTTGGTCGACGAGCACCTGATGTGATAGGCCCATGCGCCTGTAACAATCGCGTGCCTCAGTCAACAACCTTGCGGTGGTCTGGTCTAAATATGCAGGGGATTCACTTTCTTCCAGCAATTGGCGCATGCGCTGTCGTACGCGTGTGTGAGTGCGTCCGGCGCCACCCGAAAACAAAGGTGGCACGCCCCCTGAAGTTCGGGTGACGTAAATTGTTTTTTGCTGTTCGTCCACCTCGTCTACTCGCCACGTTTTGCCGGCAAACAAGATTCGCTGGCCCACGGTCAGCATTTGTGCGACCGGCACAGTTCCCAGAGTCTTGCCACCGGTAACAAGTCGGAACTCCTCGTCTGCAGCGAACGCTGCATAAAAGCTGTAGTGGTTGACGAATTTCTCACCAACACGGCCGTGCAGCAGCACACCGGATGAGTCCTGCACAAGGAGATCTTTTTGGCCCAAATGCCTGAGTAACTCAGTGAACTCGGTTTTTGAGACCTTTTCGAAAGGTGTTCCTTCGGCACAAAGAAGCCCATACAGCTGACCAGCAGTTGCGCCGCCGGTCTGGGCTATGGACGAAAGAAGTTGTTGAATCAAAGTCGACAGGTGCATTCCCTGTACTCGAGGCGGTTCAAACCAGTTTTCCAGCAATAGGGAAACTTGTGCGGCCAGTTGTACCGTTTCCAGCCGCAGCTTGGTACCCAGCGATGAATCGACGGCCAACGCATCCTCAATGCAATATCCACGCAAAATCGCTGGCTCCCCTTTGCGTCGCCCAGAGCGGCCCAGTCGCTGACGCAGACTGGCAACAGCAGGGGCGGGGCCAATCTGAGCCACGCTCTTGACTGAACCAATGTCAATGCCCAACTCCAGTGTGTTCGTGCATATGGCTGTCGCAGGAAACTCCTTCTGCTTCAACGCCGCTTCAGTTTCTGCGCGAATTTCTTTCGATAAGCTTCCGTGATGCGGCCAAAATTCATTGGGAACCTTATAGGCTTCACAGAGTTTGTTCAGCAGGTGGGTGTAGCGCTCAACTTGCCGCCGCGAATTTGGGAAAACAAGGTTGTTGGACCCACGCAAAAACTTGAACAAATGCAAACCGACTTGAGCAGGGGTTATGGGTTCGGGCTCATCATCGTCGTCATCTGCCCGCACGACCAATGGTTCTTCATATCCCTTAAGAAGAATCTTTAGCGCCACCTCGTCAGACTTCGACACGACCATCGCTACTTCGCCAGCGTTACCCGGGCGCAGAAAATTAGCGGCTAGTTGCATGTCCCCGAGCGTGGCTGAAAGACCAATTCGGGGGACTGTCCTGCCCATGGCTTGTTCGATACGGTGCATCAGGGACTGCAGCTGTTTGCCTCGCTCCGACCCAATAAACGCATGGAGTTCGTCAATAACAAAGTAGGCGGTATGCTGAAACACAGCGGCCACCGACGAGCCCCGGTTGCAGAGCAACGCCTCCAACGATTCAGGCGTAATCAACAGCACGCCATTTCGTTTTGTCAAAAAGCGCGCTTTTCTGGACGAGGAAATGTCCCCATGCCACGGCCAGACAGGGATTTCCAGGCTTTCACAAAGGCGGTCTAGCCGTCCAAACTGGTCATTGATGAGAGCTTTCAACGGGCTGATGTAAACAATCAGGCCGGCGGTGTCCTGCTGCAAAAGGTGGGTCAATGCCGGAAAAAAAGCGGCCTCCGTTTTGCCAGCGGCAGTAGCGGCAGCAACGATGACGTCTTGGCGGGCTCTGACAATGAGCGGAATAGCCAATTCCTGTGCGTCCCTGAGTTCGGCCCATCCCTCAGCCCAGATAAAGCGCTGAATACGCTCGTCCAGGAGGTGAAACGAAGAGCTGGGCTCAGTCATGCCAGGCTGCCGACGGAATCGCTAATTGCCTGCGCTATTAAAGTTTGAACGAAGCAAACTCTTCGTCGTCATCAGTCGCCAAGTCGCCTGAGCCGCCCTTGTCGGCAGCGACTTCAATCCCGCCTAACAGGGTTTCCCATTGCGTACCTGCGTTCTGCTCCAGCACTGCCAATAGGTTTACGAACGAAGTGATAGTGGTTCGCGGCGTTCGGAAATAGGTGTCACCGATACGATTTGAACAATGCTCCATGAAGCTAAAAATCCCGTTGTCTGGCAAAAGGTGTTTGCTGGCATCACCACCAGCATAGACATGCCGGACCTTCTGCAGCAAAACATAAAAATCCTCCGGCGTTAGGCTAGATAGCCGCACCACAGGCCCACTGAAGTCAACCAACTCGCCCGATGCGAAGGTGTTCTGCGCCAGCCTGCTTTGAAGTGCTGGGTAGCTGTACAAGCCGCGACGTGTGTCCAGCAGGAACTCCGGTGTACCTCCAAGCACGAAGCCCAGCCCCACCGCAGTGCCTTGCAGCGAGTCGTTTAGGATGCGCAGTATTTGCTCATAGTTGGCATTGCGGGCCTGCGTGTTGGCCAACTTGTACAGGTTAACGAGCTCGTCCAGGCTCACAAGCAAGCCGGCAAATCCCGCCAAACGGACAAACCGTGCCATCAGTTTGAGTTGGTCGTACATCGATGCATCATCAACGATGCTGCGCACTCCGAGAGCCTGCTTTGCGTCAGTTCTTGTTGAGAATTCACCTCTTAGCCAGCGAACGGCGTCGGCCTTCAGTTGGTCATTTCCGTCCTCGAACCCGCGGCAATAGGCCGCAATGACGTCAGCAAAATCGTAGCCATTTACCAATTCGGTCAACTGCTCAAGCTTTTGCCGAACCACGACTTCAGTCGCCAGGCCGGCGACCTTTGCTTCACTCTTAGCGTTAGAAATGAACTTTTCGACGATGCCAGGAAGGGCTCCGCCATCCGGCTTGGTGCGCGTCGAAATGTTGCGCATCAGTTCAGCGTACAACGAACGAGCCTGACCTCCACTGGCGTGCAGCCGCCGGTCCGGATTCAAGTCAGCGCTTGCTACCACCAACTTCTTCTCTAGCGCCACTGCTCTCACCAGATTCAGAAAGAACGTCTTGCCAGCTCCGTACTCGCCAATGACCGTCCTAAAACCAGAGCCACCGTCAGTAATTCGGTCAATGTCACTGACAAGAGTTTCAATTTCGCGGGTGCGACCCACTTGAATAAGGTGTTGACCCGAACGGGGGACCACACCGGCGCGCAGCGACTGTATGACGGCATCGCGGTCTTTGGGGCGAATAGTAGTTGTCATGCTTCGACTTTCTCCAGGACATCAGTTCGAACCTCGACCGGGTCTTCACCTTCAGTTAGTGGCATATCGTGAGCGTCGAAAGACGCTTCGTTGATGCGTTCAAGCGCACCGTCCAACATGAGCTCCAGGTCCTCCGCGACGTCAAGCAACTCCTGACGGCTCCACTGCGGACGAGACAGCAGCATGCGTACCAATGAGGTATGCACATCATCAAGACCCAATAGCCCATGTGGTGGTGCAGTTTCAGTGTCAGGAGCGTCATCGACAGGTTCCGGCACCGGCGCCCGCTGCGATTCGTCTTCTGTGAAAATTCCGGCCAGCAACGCGGACACCCTTTCGGTGTCCTTTTGCAAAGCAGCGATACGCGCTGGGTCTAGTTTGAATCCGGTGGATGCGGTACCTGCTACGGAAGAAATGGGTACAGAGCCAGATGTTGCGGCGTGCACGTCGCTAAAGACTTTCTTGGAATCAACCCCAAGAACTTTGTAGACCTTTTCCAGCATCTTGACTTCTGCTGGCGACACTGTCCCGTCCGCCTGCGCAACAGTAGCCATGAACGCGGCAATAGCTTCCTTGGATGTCACCGGTAGCGGGTCTAGCCGTTTCTTCAGGGACGAGAGCGAGACTGGGGTCGACGACAAAAGGTTCAAATGAGCCAACAATCGCTGATGGTGGCTTGGAGTCAGATGCATCCAGGACTCAACTTGAGCGCGCAAATGACTCATTTCTTCATCGCCGAATTCTCCGTCAACGGTGGCCACTGCCGAAGCCAATTGCAAAGTCAGCAGCGCTGCTTGATACGCCGGGGCGTTTCGAACGATTGACTCACCCTGATTGATTGAAAACAAGACGACCTTGTCTTCAGGCTTGGGAGTGGCCGCGCCACCAAGGACGTCAGGCTCTAGCGCAACGCCCATTGATTCAAGCACTCGCGCCAAGCCTTGAACTTTATCCCTGGAAATTGGTGGTTTAGCGGACAAGGTTGACAGCAAGTCTTGAAACGTCAGAGTCGTAATCATCCCTACCACGCCTAAGCGGCTTTTGAGGTCCTTAAGCACTGTCTGCGCTTGCTCTGGCCACAACGGTACCGGAAGCTGTAGCAGACTCACCAGTGACGCAGCGTCACTTGGATTGCGCCCAATGGCGCGGCTGTATGGTTCCAGTTCCTTCGTGGCTTCCTCGGCCAAAAGATGCAGTTTCTTGATTGGAGCCGTCAGAACTGTGACGTCAGGTGTGTCACCAAAGCTCAATTTGATTTCGCCGTAACCGCGAAACCCGCCAGACGCGGGCCTGTAAACAAGTTTGAGCTTGGTCTTATTCTTCGGCAAGACCATGCCAATGCCAAACGCCGCGCCATATTTGAGTTCGAAAAGTTTGGCGAATTCACTTGCGCAACGAGTGGCTGGTGTTCTTAACTTGGTGCTAGGGTCGAATTTAACCCAGGCAAGCGCGAGGTGCGCCGGTAGCGGTACTCCAGCCATGGCCGCTTGTCCAAGAGCAAGTCTGAGGTAAACCGGTATTTCCCAGGACCGTGGGAACTCGGGTACTGGCTGGTTATAGAGCGTGGCCGAGTGACTGCTCAATTTGACCCACCCCAGCAACTCAGAGGCGTAATTCCTGAACGAACCCGATTTGCCCCCGTAGATTCCCAAGAGTCGTTCTAGCTCTCTACCAATCGCGGGTAGGTCAGCCTGTGCGACGGCATCTTTAGGGGCGTCAAGGATAACGCGCCTTTCAAGCCCGTAGAAGTACAAGAAAACATAGCCGATATCGGCCTCGGGGTGCTTCTTGCCGTCAGCCAGCCAGTTCAGGTATGCACGACGGGCCGTGCTAGATATCTGTGAGTAACTCGGCCAGTAGTTAGTTTGTCGCTCAGTGAAGTCGCCTCGAGCTGCAATTGTCTTTGACGGGTCAATCAAACAGGGGTCATCTTCCGCATAGGGCGTTTTAAGAACTGTCCCGATGTAAACCATGCCCCCAGGTATCGTCAAGCCACCAACATCCACGGATATCCCTGGGGAAACCCATTTCGCCGGGCCGTATCCTTTGGGTGGTTCCGGTACTGTGAAGCTGCTTGGTGAATTTTTCGATGCCGCCACAAAATGGGGCTTTTCTTCGGGGCGGATTTCTGTCGTCGGAAAAGGAACTGGTTGCGTGGGCCGTTCCCAATCAGCAGGCGACTGCGATATTTCAACCCTGAAGGTCGATTGTTCAGTACGAGTTGTCGGAAGTGAGCTAGGCGGAGACTTACTCTTTGAGAAAAAGTAAACGATACCGCCAATTACTGCAAATACACCAAAAGCAATCCAAATCTCTTTTGGTATTGAGGCAATGAGCGCCAGGGTAACCCCGACGATGACCAGCCCCCCGCTTACAGAGCCCTTTTTGCCTGCCATATCATTCTCCCTCAGGTTAATGAATTATCAATCACATATAACCCGACTTTGCTTGATTCTGACAAGAATAACGGTAGTTGATTTCGCATTCCCGTGTGGCCAGTCCTGACAGTCTGCTCCCAACAAATCAGTCTAAACCTGCCGAATTCCGCCTTGGGTCGACTGTTGAATTTGTTTGGAGCCGGTAGATCACATACCTTTCGTTTGCCTCTTTTTTGTTGCGGTTCAATGGAACCATTGATCATGGTTGCGAACCGGTTCAAAATCTGACTAGATTCACCAAGGTAGCACCATCACGATGGCAGAAAGTGCCTCAGCTGAGCTGTTCGACCTCCCCCCATCACTGCTCAACTGGTTACCAGGGGAAACCCTTTTCAGTCTGGTCAGTCGGCAACATGCTTTCTGGGGGTATACGGGGGCGAGTGAGACCTCCACCATACTGTTTGGTCGACGGCAGGCGGGTACTCATCACGATTTCCCCAACGAGTTGGATGAGTTTTGGGCACGAACAGGCGGCGTATTGGGTACACCGGATGATCTGGCGCTTGACCATACGCTGCTGTCGTACTACCGGCCATTCTCCTCGGATGGCTTGATTTCTGATTGCCTTGCGATGATGCGTGGTAAGTCTGTCAACCACCTGAAGTATCGGTTGGGACTCCTGACCAGCAGTTTTCGCGCCAACCATCCATTGAAGGCCTGCACTGTTTGCATGGATCAGGATGTCGCTGGAACCGGTTGGGCTTATTGGCACCTGGAACATCAATATCCGGGTATCTGGTTTTGTGAGCAGCATGCGGAGCCACTTCATGAAGCGACGATCAAGTCCACGGGTGTCAACCGGTTTCTGTGGGCACTGCCGGATAGGCGCCATCTCACCCTCGACTGGTTGCAGAAATCGACCGATGCGCAAGCGCTGATGGCGTTGGCATCCACAACGTTGCAACTGTTGCGGCAAAACCGTGCCACAGGATGGCTGGATGGTGCACATGTGGTGCCGGTCTTGCGTGATGCCATCCGTCAAAAAGATTGGCTAACGCCCAACGGCAACTTGCGAGTCAATGAATTGACGCCCAGCTACCTGGCTTGGACTCAAAAGTTGCGCGGCCCATTGGAGTTGAGCGCTTTGCCGTCCAATGCATCGGAAGCGGCTTCCCAGATCGGACGCATGCTGAGGCCTTGGCGCACTGGCACCCATCCCTTGCGCGCGCTTGTGCTCATAAGCTGGCTATTCGACAGCGCCGATTCCTTTGTGGCAGCATACGACAGCTGCCATGCGCCTGGTGGCCATTCGTCCGAGCCAGAATCATCCGTCAGTGAGCAACCGTGCGTGTCCGTATCCCCGAATGATGAAACCAGGGCACAGTTGGTAGCTCATGTACGCGCAGGTATGTCAGCCACAGCAGCCGCGAGTGCTGTTCATGTGACGGTTGGGACTGCGATGGCTTGGTTGGCACAGGTCGGTGCCAAAGTGGCCAAGCGACCCAAGACACTGAAATCTGCAGTTCAAGAGGTGTTGAGAAAAGATTTGCTGCAAGGCTTGGACAAAACGACAGCGGCCAACAAACATGGCATTTCAGTACAAGCGGTGACTCGTTTTTTGCGCACCGAACCTGGACTGCATCAAGCATGGCAACAAGCAGTATTTCTGAATCGACAGACGCAAGCACGCAGTGCTTGGGCTGCGGGACTGGCAACGGACGGACATCTGGGAACCAACTGGCTACGAGCGCAGGATCCATCACGGTATGCCTGGCTGTATCGAAATGACCGAGCCTGGCTTCAGGCCAATCTGCCACCGGTCGTGGCACGCTTACCTGTTGTATCTCGGGTGGACTGGGATGAACGGGATCTGGTGTTGAGTGCCGAAGCGGAGCAAACCTTGGAGGATCTCAAGGCCGCTCAGCCGAACAAACCATTGCAACTCTGGCAGCTTTACCAGGCGATGCCGCAGCTCAAGCCAAAACTCTCAGCACTAGACAGGCTTCCACTGACCCGCCGCGTCATCGAACGTGGGTTGAGGCGCTCCAAGGCCAAGTTGATCAAAGACCTTCTGTAGGCACAGCAACGCCTCGGACAACTTGTTGATGTTGAAATGAAAATATGTATTAATGCATTGTGATATGCTAAATGCATGATTCGATCAGATATCAAAGCGCGCTTGGAACGTGCCCGACACGTCTGCAAGGTGC
>Ga0302216_1000138_pt1 | contig 29834 bp, 18 predicted proteins | sample II_Fen_N3_2_FD_194575 | JGI IMG/M metagenome (GOLD analysis project Ga0302216, IMG submission 194575) | Peat permafrost microbial communities from Stordalen Mire near Abisko, Sweden - II_Fen_N3_2 | ecosystem: Environmental > Terrestrial > Soil > Wetlands > Permafrost | place: Sweden: Abisko...
GAAAATGGTTTTGCAGGCGCTCCGCCCTGCACCCGGCCTAAGGGGCTGCCGCGCCCCTTAGGAATCCGCTCGCGGGGATTCCATCCCCTGCACCCCTGAATTGAGACACTCCGCCCGCTGGGTTCGCGGTGAACTCAGGTTTGCTTTCTCTCGAAACTTACCGGAGCGCTGCCCACTTGAGGATCTCGACCCATTGCCCGAACACGGGCAATGCCAACGCCATCGATCGCTTCCACAGTTGAGCAGCAACAACAGCTATGGCAACGACAGCAGCAACAGAAACAACCGCAGCAGTGGAAGCGGCAACGGCTAGGGCAGCGGCAACATCAACTGCAACGGAAGCAACAGCTGCAGCAGGCAATGACGGCGGGGAACGGCTACGGTGGCGGGAAAGGCGATGGTCGCAATGGCAACAGCAGGGACGACTACCGTCGCGGTGACAGCAACTGCAGTGGCCGCTACGACTCGGCGGTCAGGTCCTCGGGCCTGATGCCCGTTGCCGAAGTGATGATCGCCCACGACACGCCGTGCTCCACCAACTTGCGGGCGTCCTCAAGCGCCTTGACTCGTATACCACGCTCGATTCCTTGCTCGATTCCTTGCTCAATGCCTTGCTCAATGCCCTGCTCAATGCCCTGCTGCATGCCACGTTGAATGCCCTGTTGCATGCCACGTTGAATGCCTTGCTGTATGCCCTCTTGAATCCCAAGTTCGATGCCTTGAGCCTTGCCTACAGCCTTGGCGTCTTCTTCCAGCCGTTCCATGAACAAGGGCTTCGGGAGTTTGGTCAGATATTCGTAGGCCATGTTTTGTTCCTCTCCGGTGAATTTACCCACCTGGACCAGCAAAGGGAAGAGCAGCTCGATTTCTTTCTCGTCGCAGCTCAAGTAGTAGCAGATCACCCCGTCCAGGAGGACTTCCCTGGGTAGCATCCTCTGCATGGCCATCAAGAACGTCTGCGCCACCAGGTTGCGGACACCGGCCCAACGCTCCGCACGGGTGCGCGAAAGCTGCACAATCCGGGTCCGGAAACTCAGGACCGGCTCGCCCAATGCCCGGCTGGTGAAACCGTCCGCGACCTCCCGATCCTCGATCTCGGTGATCAACGCCACCGGGACGATCTCCACACTTGGGAAACGCCCGATCAGGTCCAGATAATACTGCGCCGTCCGCAACAGGTCCATCGAACGAACCGTGCTCCAATGCTCCACCAACACAAGCAGAAGTGGCGCCCCTTCCGCAAAGGTGTACTCGATGTTCAAGTCCATCACATAACCCTTGCGGCGCAGGTCCTTCTTGCGCACCTGCACGTTGTGAAGCACCCACGACGCCGGACGCCCACGTGCGGCGACCACCTCAGGAAGAAGGAACTCCAACGTGTCGGCCGGACGCATCTGGAGAAGCTCCTTGATGGCCTGGTCCAACGAGACCTGCGGATCGGTTGACTTGCGCGGCATGCTCTTACAGTAGCGAGTAGTGAACAAAAAAGCAATGTTCATCTATTTGCCCTGCGGGCGGCCCATTGCTCTGGGGCTCCACCCCAGACCCCGCGTGAAAATGGTTTTGCAGGCGCTCCGCCCTGCACCCGGCCTAAGGGGCTGCCGCGCCCCTTAGGAATCCGCTCGCGGGGATTCCATCCCCTGCACCCCTGAATTGAGACACTCCGCCCGCTGGGTTCGCAGTGAACTCAGGTTTGCTTTCTCTCGAAACTTACCGGAGCGCTGCCCACTTGAGGATCTCGACCCATTGCCCGAACACGGGCAATGCCAAGGTGATCAATCGCTTCCTCAGTTGAACAACAACAACGAGTGCAGAGAAGCAACAGCGGCTACGGCGGCATCAACCGCAACGGAAGCAACAGCTGCAGCAGGCAACGACGGAAGCGACAGCCGCAACGGCTAGGCAGCGGCGGCATCAACCGCAATGGAAACAACAGCTGCAGGCAATGGCGGCGGGAACGGCTACGGTGGCGGGAAGGGCGATGGTCGCAATGGCAACAACGACAGCGGGAACAACTTCGGCTGCGCTGAAGGCGATGGCTGCGACAGTGGAAACGGCAGCGGCAGTGGCAACAACAGCAAAGGCGGCAACGGCAGTGAAAGCGGCTGCGCTGAGGGCTACAGATGGGAAGCCGTTGCCGAAGTGACGATCTCCGCACCTGGACTCCCGACGATGCGGAAGCCGCAGGTGCGGAGAAGATGCCTCAGTTCTCCGAATCGGCCAGGACGTCTTCCCCGAACTTCCCGACATTGTAGGGAGAGGTCACGTTGCTCGACAGCGAAGAACGCATGACACGGATGGGCTTCGCGCCTGCCTTGATCGCCTCGCTCATGTCGGAGTCCGCGTCCCCGTAGTAGTACTTCACGCCCTTGGAACGGATGAACGAAGCCTTCGGAGCATTGCAGGTGAAGACCACCTCGAGGTTCGCGATGCCAAAGTCCCTGGTCAGGACCTGGGCCACATGCGCCCCGTTCACGCTGTCGCGCGCCGTGATGATGACGATCTTGTCGCCACGCGCATGGTGCATCGCAAGCAGGGCCAGACCCGAATGCTTGGGCAGGCTGAACTCGTCGAACTTCCCGTTCATGTCCTGCCAAAACAATGGCGAGCTGGTCGGATTCTTTCCGTACTTGGCCACCGCCTCCGGACTGTTCGCACCGTAGAAGAATCCCGGGCTCGAGAACAGGATCGTGTCGTCGATGTCGAACCCGACCGTGACAGCAGCCTGGGGAAGCATCGCCTTGATCTTGTCCAGCGTGACGTAGCGGACATCGGAACAGGCCATCATCGAGAACACCAGCAGAGCGGCTACGGGGAGCCTCCATGTCTTTCGCATGGCCATCACCCCACGATCCCGTTGATGACGCGACGCATGGGCCGCCCCTGCTCGAACTCCCACTGCACCCCGTACGGATCGACGAAGTAGAAGAACGTCTGGGGATCGGGAGCCAGCAGGGACGGAGGCGCATCGGCCAGCAGCTTCACGCCTTCCTGACGAGCCAGCCAACCGTAGGCAGCCACGGCATCCGAGACCTCCAAGGCCACGTGACGGATGCCGCCGGCATCGTTGGTCCTGTGGAAATGGATCTCCGGATCCCCGGTCGGATGGTCGTACATCATCAGCTCGAGGTAGAACTTGGCGTTGGGATGGACGAGGAAGCGCACCATGACGCGGCAGTCGGGCCCGATGCCGGCATCGATGCCGAAGCGCTCGGCGGCCTCGTCCGGGAGCCATAGGCTCCAGGCCTGGCGGAATCCCAGCACCCTCGCGTAGAACGCCGTCGCCTCTTCCATCCTCTCCAGGTTCGGCATGATGACGTTCAGATGGGAAAAGCCGAGGATGAACTCCTCGGGGCGGATGTCCCGGTTCTGCGGGAACTCGGCAGGAGGATAGGAACAGCCCGAGGGCGTGTTGTACTCCATGATCTCCCAGGCCAGCTCCTCACGCTTGCGGACACCCAGGATCAGGCCGACGACATGCACCGCCGCGGCCAGTCCGCAATGGACACCTCCGGAGCAGACGACCTTGGACGTGGGCTCCTGGACGAAGTTGCTGCCGTTGCGGGTATCGACCACGGTGAGGCCCAGGCCCAGCTCCTGGCTGATGTCCCTGAGCTGCTCGAAGCGCGTATGGTGGGTGGTGGCACGGATGCCCCTGAGAAGCCCCGCCTTGGCCGCGATGATGGCGCCGGAGCAGATGGTGACCACGTGGGCCGCCTTGTTCGCCAGCTTCTGGAACCGCTGCGAAAGAGGGCTCTGGGGATTCATCGAGGCGCAGAGCGCGTCTACGCCCTGGCCGCCGACGATGACCAGCACCTCGATCTTGGGCGCGTTGTCCAGGGTGAAGTCCGCCGTCAGCTTCATCTGGCTCTGGGAGCCGCCATGTGCCGGCGGAGGACCTGCGAACGCCTGGACGCTGCCTTCGGACTCCGCGATGCTGAACACGTTGAAGGCCGGCGTCCCGTTGTCGTGGCGAGCGGCGGCAAAGACCTCGAAGGCCCCGCAGAAGTCCTGGATCTCGATCCCTTCGAACAGGAAGATGCCCACGTTCCTCGTGCCCGCGTAGGGAAGCGGGGACTGCATCGGGGCGTTGGCGTACTCGGCGAAGGCGCGCTGGAAGTCCCGTTCCGAGACCTGCAGCACGATGTCCACGAGAGGTCCGCCCTTGAGGTTCGCGACGGTCCTTCCACAGGTGTTGTCGACCTCCGTCTCCTCGATCACGACGTCGATCCCGGCACGCACCGAATTGGTGGACTTGACCGCTCCCGCCATGAGCAGGGTGGCCAGGGGATCGAACACCGGCAGGGGGATGGCCTCCTTGTAGGGGCCCGTGGACTTCAGGCCCAGCAGCTTCTTCAGGAAGACCGCGACCGGGTCCTTGGCCACCACCATGTCGGTGTACTCGGGCTTGAGCAGCACGCAGTTGCAGGCGTCCAGGGGAACCAGCGTGGTGGGAATCGGGCTGGACAGGACCGCAGAGGCGGCGACGGGGTCCAGGAAGATGTTCCACTCCGCATACACGTTCGAGGCGTACTCGGGCCCCTGGTCGTAGCCCTTCACCGAATTGTTCAGCGCCGCCACGTTGCCGTCCACGTTGACGGCTCCGCCCATGATCACGATGCGCTCGATGTTGGCGAGTTGGGGCTGGGGCTTGATCGCCAGCATGTTGGCGATGTTCGTCAGCCCTCCCAGGGACAGGATGGTGACCTGGTACTCCTCGCGGTCCAGCTCGTCGCGAATGAAATCCCACGCCATGCGAGGGTCCACCGGCTGCAAGGCTGCGGGGAGGCTGTCCAGCAGGCCACTGGAGTTGTCCATCGTGGCCCTGAACGTCTCCGGGAAGCTGTGATCGAAGCTGTTGGGCTTCTTGGCGCCGCGACAGACCGGGGCATTGATGTTGCCCAAGGCAAGCAGCCTCTGGGCCAGCTCGACGCCGGCCTCCAAGTGCGTCTCTCCGCAGCCCGTGACGGTGATGCCGCAGATGCGGATGTTGGGATCCTTCATCAGCAACAGGATGGAGATGACATCATCCCAACCCATGTCGGTGTCGACGATCACGTTGCGTGGATAGCCTAGGGTTTCCATGTGCGGTCCTCTCGGGGGTGTGCGTTGCGGATGCTACCCAGCATACGCGCGATCCCCGCCGTGGATTCCGTCGTTTCGGCAAATTCCTCCCGAACCACCCGAACGGGTGAGGAGGCCTCGCACGCAATCTCATCCATTCGGGCGATGGGAATCGCGCGCCTGCACGAATCGCGACGGCACGGCGAGCGACCTTGACTTTTCACGGCGTGCGGCGGCAGATGCGGCTGGCGTCAGTCAGGGCGCACCACCCTTTTTCAGATAACGACAACACAAGTCCAGGCTTTGCCGCCAAACAACGGCAGACAAACCCACCCCATGGGACTATCCTCAAGGAGTGGAGAGCACAGCACCCGAGCCGTTCACGCGGAAGAACACAAGAATATCCGCCTCTTTGGGGTTTTTCGCTTGAGGTTTCTAAATTCTTTTCAAGTTCGAAAGGCTCCCTGCAAATTGTGGTGCTGCGTCCTTTCGAGCCACATCCTTCTGAAGGAGCAGAGATGCTGACCGTGAGCTTGCGATTTCTGCTACCTGCCTTGCTGGCGGGTGCCATGAGCGCAGGCGCAGCCACAAACTCGTGGATCAGTTGGCAACCAGATACGGCGACCGGTTCTTCAGGCAATCTCAAGCTGGTCGCCAGGCTGCCAGGGCAGAAGAGCCCTGCGTCCGTGATCGTATCCCAAAAAGGCAAGCCCTTGGATACGCTGTCCCTGACCATGGGGAGCGACAGCCTGTTCCGGGATACGCTTGCGTTCCGTCAAGGCAAGCGCCCCGCCACAAACGACACGCTTTGGCTTGCCAGCACCGGCAGGGCCACCGACTCCTTGGTGGCAACCTTCACCTCAGGCTCCACCATCCTGCGGGACACGGCACGCATCTATCGCCCAGCCCTCAAGATCTCCATGATCCAGAAAGGCATCAAGGACTCGATCGAGGTGACCCTCTCGGCCGGCGCCCAGCCGGATTCCAAAGGGCATCGCACGCTCCTCTTCCAAGCCGGGAACGTCAGCTCCCTGAGCATGACCCTTGCCGGATTGCAAGGAGACACCAGCCTCACGGCCCTGCTGTCCAGCACGAGCAAACTCAGCTGGATCCGTGGCGAAGCCTGGATCAAGGTCCGCTTCATCGACCCGGTCTATGCAGACACGGCAACCGATTCCATCCTGGTGGCCATGCCGCAGCGCAGCATCACCATCCTCTCGGCCAAGGACACGCTGCCCACGTTCCTAGGTCCACGCGGCAGCTTCCTCATCACGGCGACCGATCCGTGGGAAACACGCGATACGCTGACGATCCAGCTCACCAGCCCCAACACCTCCGGGACCAATACCCTCTTCACGCTCAAGCTGCCCCGCGAAGGCGCCGCCACGTTCCGCACCATCGTGCCTGTGACCCAAGCCGCTACGGCAACCAAGGACACCCTGGTCCTTGGTCCTGCATGGCCCGCCGGAGCCAACGCCCGCGTGGTCGTCACGCTTCCGGAGCGCGCACCGATGTTCGCCGCACAGGATACCGCCTGGATCCTGCGCCCCCCCCTTTCCCTCAAGCTCGCTCACTTGACGGACAGCAACGCCATCTCCGTCGCTCTCAATGGCGGCTTTCCCGACGGCACCGGAAACGCCAAGGTCGTGCTCCAATGCGCTGCCGCCACGAACGGCCCTCGCTCGTTGTCCCTGACTTCCGGCGACTCCTTGCATTGGAGCGCCTCCACAAGCTTCAAGAACCAATTGGAAGAATGGAGCGATTCCGCCTCCTTGATCGGCACCTTCACCGACCCTCTCTACGGAGATGTCGTCCGCGACACCATCAAGCTCTGGGCACCCTGGTTCCCCGCATCCCTGAGCCTCGACCGGTTCTCTGCCAACCCGCGCGAGAAGGACATCGTCACGATCCGCCTTACGGAACACGATCCCGACACGGCAAAGGTCGATACGTTCCGGGTCACGACCCCGAGCGGCAAGACGATCCACCTGATCGAGACAGGCCCGCACACCGGAATCTTTTCGGCCCGCGTGGTCTCTTCGGAGCTGGACGAAAGCTGGATGCTCCAGAGGCCTCGCACAAGCTGGCGCTTGGACATCCGCTACCAAGATCCCAAGCATCCTGCCGATACGGTACACACCTCCCTGGCCATGGAATTCGACGTCCCGTTCTTCGAGATGGGCCTGCGCAATCCCATTTTCGACCGGTCCTCCGGCGGCAGCTCATCCAACCCTGCCCACAGCTTCGGCATCGAGCCTGTCAAGCAGATCGACACGGCCTTCGCCCGCTCCCCCGATGCAGGACAAGGCATGTGGCTGCGCGCCTGGGACCGCACCTTGGTGGATGTGTACATCTACGACAACCTGGGCATCCTGGTAACCAAGTGGATCGGCGAAGTGGACCCCAAGAACGGCGATCGCGGAGCCCTGTATCTGCTGCGCTGGGACGGGCGTGGCGACAATGGACGTCCCGCACCCTCCGGCGTGTATTTCATGCGCATGCTGGCCCGCCGCTTCGACGGTGTGCGCGCGCTCAACTACATCCATCATATCGGACTGAAGTAACGCACCGTAGCATTCGGCTCGCGACACCCGCCGCCCGTACGATTGTTCGCCGGGGCCGGGCGGCCTCACTTCGGCAGGCTCAGTGCAAGTCCAAGCCTCCGCTTGTTGGCGACTAGAACCAGACAGGATGGGAATCTTTCATTTTGAGAGATTCCTTGTTGCATTTCGTCGACTCACGGATCAGATTCTTCTCAAGAGACCTCTCCGGTTCCCCTGGCACCGATGCCCTCCGGGCACATGCGACCTTTGCCACAGGCGCCGCGACTCCTCGACCCCGAAAGGCTCCGGATGCAGCACCTCCTCCTTGCAATCCTCGTATCCAGCGCAACGGCTCAAGCCAGCCCTCCCGCAGTGCAGATCACCGTCTCCAGCGGAGGTGTCTCCCTGGGCAGCTACCAAAGCGGATACCTCCTCGCCAGGCAGGAGACCGACACGAACCAGGCGGATGTGCGCATCCTCACGGGCGCCTCGGCGGGAGCCATCAACTCGGTCGCAGGGCTTTACTACGCCTTCCATGCCGGCAAGGACTACGACCCGTTCGCCGAGTGGCTGGGAATCGGCTGGAAGGAGCTTGTCACCGGCCCCGACGGCTCCGTGCTGCGCGACAAGAGCCTCTTCACCACACGCCGCATCGAACAGGCCCTGGACAACGTGATCGATCACATGCTCCAGCCTCCCGATCCCGGACTCCCCTTGCCTCCGGTTGTCTACCTGGGCTTTGCCGTGTCGCGGTTCCTGCCGCCCGAAATCGAATCCCCAAAGCTCTCCGTCCGCAAGGCAGACCTCAAGTTCGTGGTCGGGGCGCGCTGGGAACCTTCCTGCTCCGACGCGACGCGAAAGGGAGGATGCTACCGGTTCTGGTCGGAACCCCTCACGGACGTCCATTGGAAGTCAGGGCAGCCCATCCTGTGGTTCGGCGAGCACGGGACCGACCATGAACAGATCCGGACTTCCCTGAAGAACCTGGCCTTGGCATCCTCGGCCTTCCCCATCGCCTTCCCTCCCCGCAAGCTCCAAGTGTTCGCCACCCGCAACTGCTACGATGTCGCCGCTCTGAAGTGCCTGAATTCCGGGACATGCCATGCCAGCAAGGACACCGGCCAGGAGCGCGAGGCGATCCGGATCCGCGGCATCGAGGGCGGCACCATGGGCGAGGTCGCGAGCCGATTCCGCACCTGCGACACCTTGAGCGCCGACTCTCCGCTCGAGTCGTCCCTCGAGGTGTCGCTCCTCGAGATGAAGGACTCCAGCTGGGGAAGGTGGGGCAAGGACTCTGTCAAATTCTCGGACGGAGGCATCTTCGACAACCAGCCCTTGGAGCTTGCCCTGCGCATCTACGCGACGGGCCTTGGGCGCCAACCGTCTCCCTACGCCCCGGGCCTGGTCCCGCACGACCTCCCGCTGGGGCCCCTGGGGTCCGTACGGCTGACCATCCCCACCCACTATGTGACCGATCAGCCCGATGCGCAGGAGAAGCGCGGCATGGTCGACGAGTGGATCCGCTACCTGATGGACCGGCGCCCCGACCCCTCGGAACTGGAGCTTGCCCGAGCCTCGGAGAACAGCCATCTGCAGCACTCGCGCACGGAGGTCAACACCACTTCGATGCCCCTGGCCTCGGAGCACTTCATGCATTTCAGCGGGTTCTTCGAGCCCGCGTTCCGTCGACTCGACTTCCTCGTCGGGTACCTCGACGGGATGCGCCAAGCCCACCGCAGCCCCTTGCAGCCCGGAGACCTCCTTCCCAAGGAGAGCAGCGCCCACCACGAACCGTGGCTCGACCGCCTGCTGCGCACCGACCCGATCCTGCGGATCTACCGCGAGCACGAGCGCTACTGGGCCCGGGACCGGAACGCGGTGGACTCCGCCAATGCGTTCCTGGACAGCCTGGACCGCTCCATCGACCTGACTCTCGACACGCTGACGAATGCCTCCGGCAACCAGGACGCGATCGAGGTGCTTCGAGTGCTCAAGGGCAGTGTGAACCGCCTGCGCGGCACCAACGCCAGCCTCGCCGAAGACTCCCGGGAAGACGACGGGGACCGGTTCGCGAATTTCCAGGCCCCCCTTCCCTGGCACTATCGGGGCTATGCCGACACGTTCTACTTCCAGGCCGCCCGCATGATCGGACACGATGCCCTCGGCCAAGGCTCCTCCCTGCTCTACCCCTTGGCCTTCCATGCCGGCCGCATCGGTTTGGCCGGAGCCTTCGGTGAAAAGCCCGCCTGGTCCGCTCCCTACCTGAAGCTGGGCTTCTCCTCGACCGGCTTCGAGGCGATGCAAGGACTCACGCTTCCGAAGGACTGGCTGGCCCAGCTCCATGCCCCTGTGCGCTGGCTCCTGACCCGGGAACGCTTCGAGGCGGGAATCCGGATCTCCAAGGCCGGAAGCGCCGACGTCGTGGACGCCGACTGGAAGGGTCATCTGGCCCTGCGGACCCAGTTCGAGATCCAGGCCGGTAGCATGCTCTCGCTGCTGCCCGGCATCACCAAGACCGCGCCCTTCTTCTACGGCCAAGCCGCCGACAAGGAGCTCGTCGCGCGCCCCACGGTGGGACTGGGCATCCTGATCGCCGACCACCTCCACCTGCGGATCGACTGCCCCCAGCTGTGGGGGAACTTCGACCGGCATGTGTTCGACGATCCCCGCCTCTCGGGCGGCATCCAGGCAGGATTCAACCTGTATGCGGTCTCGGAAGGCCTGCGCAACGGCACCTTGAAGCAAAGGCGGAAGCCATGACCCTCGCCCCCCTGCTCCTGAGCACCCTCCTGCACGCCGCCACGCCCGGCAACATGGAGACCGATTCGCGGGAAGCTCCCGGACACGGCTGGTTCGGCAACGACGGCGGCGCCGGAGGACTTCATCTCATGGTCCCTGCGTTCGACCTCACCTGGCTTCCCTCCAGCGGTCCCGACATCGGGATCTATCCCGTGACGCTTGCCTGGACCCCCTTGCACGATGGGGGCTTCGTGGCCCGCAACGCAAGCGTCTTCGCAAGCGCGGGATACACCCTGCATGCGGCAAGGATCGCCCGCTGGGAGGCACACAAGTACGGGATCAGCGCCGCCACGGGCATCCTCCTGTTCGACCACGCGGCATTGAGCTGGAACTTCCTGGACAAGGGGCGCCTCGGCTACGGCTTTCGCGCCGCCATGCTCTGGGGATGGCGCGGGCCGGTTCGTCTGATGCCGGAGTAGCTGGTATCGACCCATACGCTTGGAGGGCGGGACCTGCGCAGGTTCCCGCGACGACTTCCGGGCGCCTCCCCGGCACACCGCCCTGCCCGGATGCGACGCCGGGGCCGGGCTGCCTGCCAAGCCTCGGCACAGCCGGGGTCTTGGCCCGAAGGGCGGCATCCCTGGCGCGTGCAAAGCAAAAGCGCCGAGCCCCTCTCCCGGGACCCGGCGCCTTGCGGTTCTTCGAACCGAGACCTCGGCTAGGTCAGCGCGTCACGCCCATCTTCAGGACCGCGCCGGTCTCGCGACCGTCTTCGCCAACCACGCGCACCTTCCAGAGGTAGACGCCCGAGGCGACCGTTGCTCCTGCGGTGGAGTGGAGGTTCCAGCCCAGCACCAGCGAACGGCGGCCGTCGGTGCCCTGGGGCAGGCCAGCAAACTCGGCGCCCGCGAGCACATGATTCCAGGCCATCACAGGGGTGCCGATCTGGTCGAAGATCTGGACATCCACCGAGGCGACCGAAGGAAGCAGGACCATTGCCTTCTGGCAGGGATTCTCGTCGCTGCACTCGGCAAGGTCCCAGCCCACGGCACCGGGGCGGGTCGTCACCTGTGGCACGCGCACCACCGAGGAAAGGGCGCTCACGGAGGCGGTGTCCACCGAGGAGGGAATGACCGTTTCTGTCATGGAAGGCGCTGCGATCACGTCCTCAAGCAGAGCGGCGCGGGAGGCGACCACGATGGGTGTGGAGGCTTGGGAGACCGCTGCCGCCGCAGGCTTCACCAGGTACTCGATACGAGCCTTGCGAGAAGCCGCGCCCAAATCATCCACGGCATAGACCTTGAGGGAATCGGCGCCCTCATAGCCGTCATTCGCCGTGTAAGTCAGGACATTTCCGGCGACCACCGCAGTGCCATGAAGCGGTGCGACGGCGATCGCATATTGCTTGACCACCCCGTCCACATCGGTTCCTACAAGCGTGTCTTTGATCGACATGCCAGCAGTCACCACAAGGCTGGCATCCCCCAAGAACGGTGCGGTATTGCGACCGGCAACAGTGGTCACAAAGGTATCCGCCACCGTGAAGCGGCCATCGGTCGCCGTCACAATCACAGTGTCCTTGCCGGACTGGCCTGGATTCAAGCCATAGCGCAGAAAGGTGCCCACCAGATTCATCGTAGCGAGACTGGTATTGGTGTGCGAAACCGTGCAGGTCAACACATCCCCATCAGGATCGCTGAACCCAAGATATCCACCCCACACAACATCGTCCTGCTTGACAGAGACATCAGCCAAAGGTGCCGTGATGACGGGAGCCCGGTTCGGATCTCGGATCTCGATGGAAATCCATGCTGTCCGCGAAGTTGCTCCCGAGTCGTCCACCGCAACGAGCGAAAAGCCATCCATGCCGATGACGCCCGGCTTTGGCACATAGACAAGTTTCCCACCCTGAATCGCTGCAGTACCATTCCAAGGCGCACTCACCAGACGATACGCAAGGGGTCCATCCGGATCACGCCCCTCAAGGGTGATGGTCGTCGTCGTATTGCGCAACACTGTGTATCCGGCATTCAGCAACACCGGCTTGCGATTCACATGGGCAACCTTCACGACAAAGGTATCCGTCGTTGCTGATTCCATGTCCCGTGCGGTCACAAAGACAGTGTCGACGCCCGACTGGCCTTGCAGCAAACCATACCGGAGGAAACTCCCCACCAAGTCGACGGCCATCAAGGAAGGATTGCTCTGCCTGATCGAGTAGGTCAGTGCATCGCCATCCGGATCGGAAAAGCTGATGTTCTGACCCCAAAGCAGGTCATCCTGCTTTGCGACGACATCACTGAGAGGCGCGTTGATCTTCGGCGCACGATTCAGGTACTTGACTTCGATGGAGACCGGAGCGATACGCGACACGCTCCCTCCCGCCGTCACGCTTGCGATGGACAATCCATCCATCCCAAAGCCAGCCGTACCAGCCTGGTAGAACAAGGAGTCATTGCGAATCGCAGCCGTCCCTCGCGCAGGACTGGTCTGTACCTTGTAACCCGTCACCCTGCTGTTGGTGTCCATACCAGCCAACGAAAGAGTGCAGGAGGCCCCTTGATACAAGGACATGCTCAATGCCTTGAAGGTCCGGTTTGTGCTGCGGATCTCGAAGCGAACAAGAGCATTGCGGGAAGTCGTTCCCGAATCGTCCGTCGCGTTCACGCGGAAACGCTCGTAGCCCGAGTAGCTGGAATTGGGCGTGTACACCAAGGTGTCGTTGCTGATCTTGGCGGTACCGAACACAGGCGCAGCCGAAAACCCATACTTCACCACCTTGCCTCCAAGATCCGTTGCCCCCATCTTGAACCGGAAGGTCTGTCCTTGACTGATTACGAAACTGGTATCACCGAAGGTCGGTGCATTGTTTTTGTTCTTCAAGTCAACGATCACCGTGTCCACAGCCGTCGCGTTGTCGTCGCTTGCGGTCACGAAGAGCGTGTCGCACCCCCATCGGCCCGACTTGGGCGAAATGCGCAGATACCCAGCAGCAGTGATCTCGGCCGAAAGGATGGACGAATCCCTCTGCCTGACGGAGTAGCTGAGCATATCCCCATCTGCATCCGTAAAGACTGGACTGAGCAGAATAGAAGGCAAGAGAGAATCCTGCGTCAGCACAATGTCAGCAATGGGCTTCACCACCCGCGGTGCATTCCGGAGCGCCATGACCTCGATGCGCACCAGTGCTTGACGAGAGGCGGCACCCGAGTCATCGGTTGCGAAAACGCGCAAGCGATCAACGCCCTGACGGCCAGCGATGGGCGTGTAGAACAACGTGTCATGGCTGATCCGTACCGATCCGTACGATGGCCCATACGCAACGGAATAGCTCTTGATCACCCCTGCATCCACTGCATTCAACTTGATGGCCGTCGTAGCATTCCATGCGGCCGTCACATCCATGTCTTGCAGGATCGGTGCCTTGTTCTTGTGAAAGAAGTTCACGACAACCGTATCGGTCGTCGTCACTTGTCCATCGTTCGCCATGACAAGCAATGTGTCAATGCCCGAAAGAGCATCCTTCGGGCTGAGCCTCAAATAGCCGGCAGTGACGCTTGCCGCATACATGTTCGTGTCCCTGTGCATCACCGCATAGCGGAGCGGATCTCCGTCCACATCACTGAAGATCGCCGCCAGCGAAATTGAAGTCAGGAGAGAGTCGCTCTTTGCCACGATGTCCGCAAGCGGCTTGACCACCACCGGCGCATGGTTGCGGTGCTGGACCGCGAGCAGCAGTCGCGCCGCTTCGGAGATCGCTCCCGCATCGTCCATCGCCGTCAGTCGCAACGAATCCGTCCCGAGATATCCAGCCTCAGGCGTGTAGAAGAGCGTGTCATGGCTCACGACCGCCGATCCATGTCCTGGAGCCGTGGCCACCGCATAGGTCAAGGCCCCACCCTCGGCATCCGCACCCCAGAGCTTGAGGGCGCGCTTCGCGTCCTGCGGTGTCGCAAGGATCGTATCAGCCAGGCTCGGTGCCGTATTCGCCACGGCCGTCACCACTTCGCGCAGCACGATCTTGCGCAACATCACCATGCCGGTGTCCAGTCCCAGATTGAACTCCAGACGGGAGGCCAGATCGGTGGCTGCCGTCATCCTGAAGGTCAAGCGGTAGGTTGCCCGTTGCGTCCCGATGCTCAGGGGTGCCCAGTTGGCGTAGCTCGTGTAGGCACCGCTGGCCATCCCCACGTTGGGATTGATGGTGCGCGGATGACTTGCCTTGGCCTCAAAGAGCAGCTCGTACTCCTGTCCGTTGACGATCGCCATCCCGCCCTGGGTGAACTGCACGTTCCATTCGGCAGATCCCGGTGCCGTGATGCGCACCGTGAAACTGCTGTCTGCAACCGCAGTGGTCGCTGTCGCCCCGTTGTAGGTGCCGAAGTTCCAATTGGAAAGGCCTGCGGTGAAGCTGCCGTTCATCACTTGGTTCTCCTGGTTGGAGACCACGATCAGGAGACGCCCCGTGGAAGTCGCCCCCGAATCATCCAGCACCGTCACACCAAGGGTGTCGTTCCCGGTGTAGCCCGCATTCGGGACATAGACAAGACGCGCTCCCGTGAGGGTCGCCGTGCCGTGCCGTGGCGCGCCGGCAAGCAAGTAACCCGCGACCCGCCCGTCCGCATCGCGGCCCCAGAGGGCAACACGCAAGGTGGAGTCCTTGGTCACCGAGAGGGTGGAATCCTTGAGGCTGGGTGCCACGTTGCCCGCTACTGCACCCACCTCGCGCAGGACCACGTTGCGCAGCGTCACCGTGCCCGTGTCTGTACCCAGGTTGAACTCCAGGCGGGACGAGGCGTCGCTTGGCTGGGCCATGCTGAAAGTCAGACGATAGCGGGTCTTCACCGTGGTAATGCCCAGGGGGTTCCAGTTGGCGTAGCTGGTGTAGGCACCGCTGGCCATGCCCACATTGGGACTGATGACGCGATCATGGCTTGCGGCCGCGTCAAAGAGCAACTCGTAGTTGTGCCCGTTCACCAGAGGGATGCCGGCCTGGGAGAGCTGCACGTTCCAGGGCTGGTCTCCTCCCGCCGCGATGGAGGCCGTGAACGTGCTGTCTGCATAGGCCGTGCTGCCTACGCCGCCCCACCAGCCGACGCTCCAGCCGGCGTTCCCGGCCACGAAGTTGCCGTTGGTCACAAGGTTCTTGTTCTCGCCCTCCTTCAGGAACTCGGCCTGCAGAGAAATGTCGCCCGCCACCGTGAAGGCGAGAGGGTTGGTCATGGTACTGTTGTCTCCTGACCAGCCAGAAAACACGTAACCCGCCTCTGGGTAGGCCTGCACCGTCACCGCCGTGCCCTTGGCGAAGCTGGCTCCACTGGGGGAGACAACCACCGAGCCGCCCGCCGTGGCGGTTGCCTCCAGCTTGAAGGGGCCGTTCGGATTCAGGCCCGCGAGAATCTTGGTGCGCACGAACTTGCCCGACGTGGTCAGGGAGGCCAGGGGCCACGAACCGTTCACGCTCGCCCCACCTACCAAGGCGGCCGAGGCCTCGGCCTTGTCGGCCAGCGACCAGTTGCACCAGCTGATGCCCGCACTGTCCAGGAACTTGAGCCAGGTGGTGGCCGCCGCCGTGTACACCGTGGGGTCGGAGACGCCGCCGTCGGCCGCCGTGGTACCCCACTCGGTCACGAACAGGGGAAGACCGGCCCGCAGAGCCGTGCGCGCCTTGTTGCGCAGATCCTCACCGTGCGAGCCCGCATAGAAGTGCAGCGCATAGGCGATATTGCCGTAGCTGGCAGAGAGGGGGGACTGCACAGCTGCATCCACATCCTGGCTCCAGGTGGGGGTGCCCACCACGATGAGCGCGTTGGGATCGATGGCTCGAATGGCGGGAATCACCGTGTCTGCATAGCTCTTGATGCCCGCCCAGGTGGCGGATCCGTTGGGTTCGTTGCAGATCTCATAGAGGACGTTCTTGTTGCCCTTGTACTTTGCCGCCATCTTGGCGAAGAAGCTCACGGCCTCGGCGGTGGTCTTGTGGGGATCCTGCTCGGAGAGGATGTGCCAATCGACGATCGCGTAGATCCCATTCGCGGTGGCCGCGCTCACGATGGTGTCGACCTTGGCTTCCAACGAGGTGCGGCTGGAGGGATTGTCCACATAGCCGCCTTCGCCCGTGTACATGGCGGCGCGAATCACGCTGATGCCCCAGTCCTCGGCCAGCCACTTGATCACGTTGCCGTTCATGTACTGCCCGAACCAGGAAAGACCGTGGGAGCTCATGCCCCGCAACTGCACCGTGCCACCCGCTTCGTCGCAAAGCGTGGCGCCGCAGACATGCAGGCGCCCATGGGTGTCAAGCGGCGTGGCGGCTCCTGCGTTCGTCCACAAGGACAGCAGGGCTACAAGAAGCATCGGCAAAAGGCGCAGCATGGAAGTCTCCCGAGAGGGTGCGACGAGCTATGTGATTTCACGGTGCAAACTAATCCGCGAAGAGTGAATTCCAAGCAATATCAGATGATTTTCTCCATTGCCGTCGAATGACGACAGTGCCCTGATTTGCCGAGCTGCGCATCCTCTTCTGAACTCCTTTCGACTACACGGGTCATCCCCTCCCCAAAGGACTCACTGCCATTGGAGCCGGACATTTTGGCTTCTTGGCTGGAGCCTGCTTCGCTGCAGACAGCGACAACCATCCATGCGGTCTGCCAGGTCGTGAAACTGCAAGATCGTGGTGGACAAGAGAACCGGCATGGGGCACAGGCCACCTGCTGACATCTGTCAACAAGTGACCAAGCGCAATGTCAATGCACTCAGGGTGCATGCTCCTCTTGAGGTGTTTTCCAAGCAAGTCCACGGCTTTGCGTTGATCTCTTTATCAACAAATTTGCGTGATTCTCCCCACAAATACTCGAATTCGCCATCAAATGACGGCAAAAAATGCCGCATGAAAATTCAGATCCTTCAATCCAGTGTTTTCCTTGGCTTTGTTGTTGCTTTGAGTCTGTGACAAGGATATGTTGGGCGAGAACGCACGCTCAATTCCCACACACCACAACGAAAGAAGACACATGAGAGCCATTGCCCTCACGCTTACCTTGGCTGGCCTTGCTGCCGCCACGACCACCTGCCCGACCTTCGTGGCACAGGCTCCCGCCTATTCCGTCGGATCGATCGTGACCTACAACGGCGCGAACTACAAGCTCGTCCGCACCGAAGACAACGGCTGGATCGAGCCGTCCAACAACTACTTCTGGCAGGCTACCACCGAGACCTGCGAGCCCGTGGTTCCTCAAGCGTCCAACAATGAAGTCATCAGCAAGCTGGACGCAGTCCTGCTCAAGCTCGACGGCAAATTCAAGGACAGCCGCGACGGCAAGGTCTACAAGTTCGTGAAGATCGGTGGCCAGACCTGGATGGCGCAGAACCTGAACTATGCGGCCGATGGCAGCCATCCGTTCAGCGACGATGCCGACAGCACCAGCAAATACGGGCGCTTCTACACATGGAACTCGGCGCTCACCGCCTGCCCCACCGGCTGGCATCTGCCCAGCAATCTGGAGTGGAATGCTCTCAAGCTCACGGTTGACCGATTCAATGGCGGCAACACCGAAGATGCGGGCATTTCCTTACGTTCTATTGAAACTGCAGGAACGAACTCATTTGGCTTCAATGCACAGCTTTCTGGGTGGCGTGCCCCCAGTGGATTCCCTCCATACACCGAAGGTGCAATTTACGCCAGTAATGTAAAGGGATTATTCTGGTCTTCAAAGGAGACCTCTGCCGAATTTGCACGATATTTTCGTCTGATCAACATTCCCGATTCAGCATCATTGAGCAAGAGTGAATGGTACAAAAGTGTAGGTTTCTCTGTCCGCTGCCTTCAAGACTGAAAATTTGCCCGCCCAATGCCAGTTAAGGAGACCTTAGGTCTCCTTTTTTGTTCCTAGATTTTTTGCGAACAATGGGTATCATGGAGCGGAGTTTACGTCCTTTCGTGCCCATTTTCTCGCAAGCCCTATCCAATCCAGTGAAATCCCATTGAGCACAACGTCTCGTCCGATCTTTTTCCCTTCCATGCTTTCGAGAACGGAATTATCGATAAAATCGCCCACAGCGTGACCATGCTGGTTTCTGATCTCGACCCCACACTTTGAAGTCCGCATCAGATCAATCTGGTTTCCAACAATGTGGTTTTCTACAGAATAGTCAGCAAAGGGTGCATCTTCCTGAAAATAGACACCTGCACGCCAAGGAATGTGGATCTCGTTTGCGATCACGCGGTTTTGGCGCGCATTGTGGAGCATGACCCCAAGTTGCACATTCCAAATCACGTTGCTGTCTGCCAAATATCCTTCGGAAAGGTCATCGAGGTAGATCCCGTGCGTCCATCCCTTCTTCGCTGGAGTCTTGAGATATCCTACGAAGTTCTTGTGAATCACACTCCCTTGGGATCCCTTGCCACCCGTATAAATGGCTCCGCCGTCATCCAAAGTCTGACAGAAATCAGCAATAACATTTCCTTCGACATAGTGATTCCTCCCGGAGAAGTAGATTCCATTGTAACCGACATCTTGGATCAAATTCCCCCGCAAGATGACATGATTCACATCACCCGAAAAGATCCCGTTCCCCAGGGTCGCATTCCGAGAATTCACACGTACCGAATCGTCCACGAAGGGCAGCAGAACCAGCGGATCCAGACCTACATGTTCTATTTGCGTCGAATCCACAGAGAGATCATGTCCGGAAAGGCTGATGCCTCGATCTTTGGCCCACGCGATATGGCAACTCCGGATCTTGAGATCTGAACTGGAGCGCACATGAATCCCGTAGTTCCCTGTGGAATCCATCACCAGATCATTCAGATCGACATTCCGGCTGTTCGCGATTTCCACGCCAGAATTTCGATATCCGACACATTCAATTCCTGCCAAATTCACATATTCAGCATCCTGAATCAGGATGCCGCGATCCTCTGCATCCACCAGCACATGCTGAGGCCTTTGCAAAGATGCCAAGACCAGTTGCCTCTTTTCCCGATCCCAAGCCCAGTCCCCCTCCTGGGAAACCGCATCCGGAAGGTTCAGAAAAGCAAGATTCACCCCTTTCACCATCCGACGCGGCTCCAAACCTGGGAGGTTGGGAAATTCCGGACTGCGATCCAATTGCACCGCAGTCCGGTTTTCGATGGACATCCACTGATAGGCAAAACACCATGGCACAAACTGGATACAGACAAGCCCTCGCTGAACCTGCTTCGGGAGCGAATCACGCTGGCGGAACCGCTTCGGTCCCATCACGCTGTCGAGATGCAGCCATCCCTCCCGAGGATAGCGAGTCAGCCAAGATCGTCCATCCGTCTTCAGCCCCGTTGGCATGGCTCCTTGCCAATCCGCTCGCCAGATCCCCTTCCCCGCATGGACCCAACCATCGACGAGCCTGCGCCCCGTAAGCTTCGGCCGAGCTCCTGCACCGTAGGCACCGATGGTGATCGGCATCTCGCGTGTCGCCTTGCTCTTGACGACCAAGGTTCCCTGGAACACATCGCCCGCCCGCAGACGAATGGCGTCTCCCGCCCTCAACTCGATGCGTTGCAAACGCTTCAGTGTCTTCCAAGGGGTCGCGGAATCTCCTGCCTCGAGCTCCGTGCGATCGTCACGCCCATTCCGAGTGGAGACAAAGAAGACCCGTCCTGCGCCAGGGAATCCGGGATGGCATCTTCGGCTCAACACCGAGTCCCGCTGTCGAACGATCTGCGCAAGAGACTCGCTGCTTGCATGGGCCTGCGCCGCCGACAGGATCACTGCGACAGCAAAGAGGGTCAACTTCGCGAAGAGCTCAAGCTCTCTCGGTACAATCCGGAAATCTGATTGCACACAGCCTCCACAGAAAAGGGTCCACGCGCCAATTCCAATCCGGCAGCGGCATAACTCGCCCGTTTGCCTGCATCCCCCATGAGCGTGCTGAGGGCATGAGCCAAAGCACTAATATCCCCACAAGGTACGATGGAAGCCGTGACACCATCCTCCAAGATGTCCGGAATCCCTCCCACAGGAGTCGTGACGACAGGCAATCCGTAGGCAAAGGCATCAAGGACCGCCATCGGAAATCCCTCCGCATAGCTGGGGAGACAAAAGATGCCTGCATTCCGGAACAGCGCACCCTTTTCAGCACCTGCGATCCACCCGGGCATCAGCACTCGCCCATCCAAGCCAGCGGCAACTACCAGGCTTGCGGCAACCTCGAGCTCTCCGTTTCCTGCCAGATGCAGGTCCCATTCCGGATGCAGCGGGGCGATCAAGGCAAAGGCGCGAATCAGGTCCGCATAACCCTTGCGCGCATTTAAGGTTCCGGCGAACAGCACATAAGGCCGCCCCCCCTTCTTGGGCATCGACTCTGCAGAGATCGCCGCGCATGGGTTCGGCACGACCACAAGCGGGAGCTCGCCGAGGGAATGCTCCACGGCCTTCTTCCACATCGGCGAAAGGACGATGATGCGGCAAGCCTTCTTGAACAGGAAGCGATAGAGGGGCTTCCATCGGCTGTCGACCGTGGTCTCCGGGCTGAACGAATGGAAATGCAAAACAACAGGCTTGCGAAGGGCAAAGGCCGGGATCGCAAAGAAGGATTTCCTCAAAGCACTGACCGGCTCACTCAGATGGATATGGACCAACGAGCAACCGGGCAGCTTTACGAAATAGGCAAGCAAAGCACAGAGAAAATAGAGAAGCTTCCACTGAACCCCTCGATCAATATGCGTCTCGATCCAATGGCAGTTCCATTCAGCCCAAAATACTGAAGACTCATAGGCATTAACAACAGAAGTGATTCCACCGCGAGTTTTACGCGAGGGGGAGACGACTAATACGGAGAGCATCAGACAAGCGCCTTTACAACCTTCGCGGGATTTCCTGCGACAATCACATTTGCCGGTACATTCCGAATCACTACAGAACCTGCTGCGATGATGGAATGATCTCCAATGGAGATTTCTCCAATTATCACTGAATTTGCGCCAATATCAACATGATCCCCAATCACAGGGGCACCACCGCCCTTCCGTGCATTTCCAATAGTTGTATTATGACGAACAGTCACGCAATCACCGATGACAGTGTCCTTGTGAATCACAAGCCCCACCCCATGGTATACCCGGAAATTTTTACCGATGTGCGTGGTATCAGGAACATCAATACCAAGCAGCCAGCATACGAAAAATTTATACCCAAGCCTGACAGGCTGCCCAACTATACTAGGTTTCCAAGTTGCAGCCCAGCGACTCAGATCAAAAGCCAGCGCAAACAAATCACCTTTCGTATTTTCACGCATTCTGGGAACCACCAATCATTCGCCAAATCTTAAACCGCAGCGCACAACGATTCACGATCACTCTCACAATTACAAAAGGCAAATTAAACGCATAGACCACTTTCAAAAACACCGAAGCATTAAGCCGCACCAGCATCTGAACAATCAAATAATCGCACCAAGACTTCAATACACAAACGTCAACATCAGAATTACGCGACGCATAGCCAGAAAGCATCGAATACATACAATTTATTGAACTTCTAAATCCTAAAAATCCTCTAATGGGTCGTCGAAGTATAAAGTATGAAATATAGTCATCACTAGAACGCCGCCCATGCACTGCAATCTGGATCCGCGCAGCTATGTCCGCCGACTTTTCTAATATCTCATCTAAGTGTGTTGTCGTAATATTACTTTCCGCACGCCGATACAACAATAAAGGCTCAGCAAGTATGCCGAATTTCAAATCAGCATCAATCATTCGGCTCCAAAGTTCATAATCTTCAACTGAAGACGCATCAAGCGTATCACTATACGCAAATTTTTCAAATGCACTTTTCTTTGCAAATACAGTCGGGTGATTAATCGGATTTGTTAGCGACATTACAAATCGCGATTCTTTTTCGCCACAGCCAAGGCATTCGCCAATACCAATCATCTTCCCGTTCGCATTAATCTTCAACACAGCAGAAGAGACTACATCTACTCCAGTCGCATACAAAAATGCTATTTGCTTTTCAAAACGGCACGGCAAAGCCACATCATCAGCATCCATTCGCGCAATATATTCACCACGCGAAGCCGCAACACCTTTATTTAACGTCTTTATTAGACGCAAATTCACATCATTCTTTATATAGATAATTCTAGAATCGCTATAAGAAAAAATAACATCTTCAGAGAAATCCGTACTTCCATCATTAATTATTATGAGTTCAAAATTTGAAAAAGTTTGAGATAGAATTGAATCAATTGCTTCACGAAGGAATCCTCCAGCATTATAGACCGGCATAATTACAGAAATCACAGGCGCAGCATTGAATGCTCCGCGAAGTGTTCCACCGGATAAAATATTCCCATTCACAAGCCAACCCAAACTTCAGGAAAAATATTAGGCGCGACATGAGGTGGATTCACCCATGTTTTCGGGTATACTACAAGCTTATCTTTGCGTCCCAATCGCGCGCCCCAATAACTAAACGTGCTATTTGCAATCACAGCACCATCACAGAGAGACATCAAATACATATCCATATAACTTTCCTTACCGCGATTCCAATCAACAAACACAGCATCACTTATAGGCAAGTTCGCCTTTGCCCACTCTATATCATCAGAAAATACATAATAAGTCGGATTCCGATAGTGCTGCGAGATCCATTCCAAAGCCGCCACATAGTATTTCACATCACAAATCCCACCATAGATGCCAGAAAATTCAGATGTCACATAATCACCCCGGCGCACATGCACCGACACAGATTCCGAATTAGATATATCACGAGCACAAGTCAGATTTTTTTCAGAGCTACACGCAACATTAAATACAAGTCTCATTTCATCAATGTCGCAGAATATTACATCCTGCCACCATCCATCAAAAAAATAGCCAGAGTTGTACTCAATCGAATCATGCACAATCCATCGTTTTAAGCCAAATATCCGCCGCGCGACTCTTATACCAGTCGCTATTAAATTCGAAAACGCAGTTGCTGGAGGCAAATCAAGTAAGAACGCATTCCCAATATCAAGTCCATTATGCTTGCTTAAGGATTTCTTACCGTAATATCCATAGACTCTTTCCCCAGGAAACAATCGGCTAAGATTTACATAAAATCCATATTGAAATAACTGATTACCCAGGCCGGATGAAAATGATACAATCTTCATATCACCAGTTCTTCATTCGCATAGTTTTCCTCCCTAAATTCAGCAGAATCAGCAGGCACACAAGCAGCACAAATTCATTTGGCATTTTTCCATATTCGTTAATTTTTCGGAAACTAGCAATCCTACAATCCCAAAAAATCCTTGACAGCACTAAACAATCAGCAACATAGCGCGTCACACTAAATCCCAGCACATCATATAACAACAAAAACTCTCTAACCACCACATTGGGATTTCCTATGCATGATTGCGTTACTTGATGTTCAGAAATCCCAATATTAACTGACGCGCGTTCATCATAAGCAAGAATGCGTCTTGTTCCAATTTTTCTGATGTAAAATTCAATATCAACTAGCCATTTGTAGTTTTCATCAAAAAAAACACTTTCAGAATTTCGATATATAACAGCAGAAGGTGAGCCTATGTAATTCCCACACAAAAGTGCATGTGGATCTCGCTCAATTTTCTTTCTAAGCGATTTAGTTGGCGAATTTACTCTAATCACGCATTCATTTTCTCGCGTATCAAAACTTGCCCCAAATCCAAGCAAGGCTTCAGGATTCAATTCCATCATTTTTACGAAGAAGCCTAATGATTCATTATGTCGGAACCAATCATCATGATGCATAACTTTTACAAGCCGCCCAGATGCTAGTTGAATAGCATGATTCCAATTTTTTGGAGTTCCTAAAGCTGGCACATTTCGTACGTATTTAATATTTAGCGACCGAAACGCCAGCAAGACATCCGCAACTGAAGAATCAGGCGAGTCATCAGAAATTATGACTTCATAATCCAAAAATGTTTGAGCTAATATTGAGTCCAAACAGCGGCGAACACCACCCGGGTCACAATATGCAGGGATACATATACTTACAGCACATGCGCAGTCGCATTCCACTCCCTCATGCATATTCACATCACTCATTAGAATCCCCACAAATCGCGCCACAAATTTTACTGTATATCCCGCAACGAATTTCAGCCAAAGCAGCAGGTGAAAATGACATTTGCGTCACATCATAAGAGTTTCTGCGCAGCAACTTACAAAGCTCAGAATCAGCAATCAAGCGAATAACATTTTCCGCAAATGCACTTGCACCATCAGCAATCAAACAATCAATTCCATTAGCATACGGCAATCCTTCGACACCAACAGTAGTTGTTACAAAAGGCACGCCGTAGTTTCCAGCTTCAATAATTTTCATCCGCATGCCACTTCCAACGAGGATTGGCACAACCATAACTGTATTAGATATGACCAAATTAAGATCATCAACGTATCCTAAAAATTCGATATTTCTACATTTCCCTTTATACATCGCAATCAAATTCGCCGACCAATTACCGATTACATGCAGCTTTATTCGTCCATCATACGCCAATACCGTTGGCCAAACATCATGAAGAAACCATTCCAAACCATCAAGATTCGGTTGATGACCTGCCCCTCCTAAAAATGTCAGAATTTTGTTAAATTCATAATTTTCATCCAATTCTTGCTCGCATGGAATTATGGCTGGCGATGAATATATTTCCGTACTCACACCAGCATCGCGAAGCACCTGTAGATCAACGTTAGTTAAGGTGGCCACGGCATCATATGAATTCATTGCTGCAATTTCTTCAGCCATTAGTTTATTGTATTGATACTCCTTAAATCTACCAGAAGAGCCTAGGAGTGTTATTATTCGTTCATTCTTGATAAACCCAATCTCATGCTGGATGAATATTTTTTTTACATCAGGAAACGCAAACCCAAGAAATAAGTATCGATAAAAATCCACCTGCATCAGATCAATATCACAATCTCGAATCACAGAACTCAAATGTTCGACAAACGCATCAGAAATTTCAGAACCGTAGCGAAAGTCTAAGCCTTCATATTGGGTGCGATACATTTTTTTTGATATAAAATTCACCACTTTGTCACGCACCATCAACCCAGCCGTGCGTTTATATGGATGAAAGCTCACATTAGGCCAAACGGCAGCTAGATGTTTTTCATAGTCAGCATTGCATCCCGGATACACTAAATGGATATTCAAATAAGAACGCAAACGATCAATCATGTGATACTGAGCTTGATTCCCTCCACAATTCAATGGGTATGGAAAGTACGGAGTCACGATTAACACATTCATGGTTTGCTCCTATTAGAAATTCCAAGCGAACAAGAGCCTCTCAAGAAGGCCGACATCGACAGCAATGAAACCAATAATTCCAGACAGCCAATCGAACTAAATGGCGCATGCCCGGTAAATCCATATATCACATAAAAAATCATAGCACCCAAAAAACCAGAATTTGCAATATTAACAATCGCCGAACACTGAATCCCACGCGCGATCGCAGACATCGTTTTGTAAATCCCGGAAGTTATCGCAACAAGCCAAACAGCAGCCCCGACAATGCCAGCTTCAGCCAATACAATCAAGTGAATATTATGGATTGGATTTTCAGAATAGAATCCATCAGCATCAAGCGACATTGAACTCTGAATGCTGGAAAAATTCGCCGCAAGATATTTTAAATGCGAATTCACACCAACGCCAAGCAATGGGTGATCGTAGAACATTTCTAGCGCCATTTCAATATGCGTCATTCTTGCCATTGCCATATCACTTACATCAGACTTAAAAAACATATCACCTAGAGGCGTCAAATACAGCAGAATCATGCAAATCACAAAACAGATCGATATCCCGAAAATATGAATTTTCCGCCCTTGGGAAGCCCTAACAACTAGATACATAAATATCAAAACACAAGCACATCCAACAACCGATGTTCGCGATTGAGTCAATACAATGATTGAAATTGCAGCAGCCAGCCCTAAAGAGCTACGTCGCGTTCTATAGTCATATAAAATGCATGCGAACAAGAAGCAAGCAGTCATTCCTGAAAATAGAGCAAGCTGCCCAGGATGTCCAAAAGTGCCTACAGCTGAAGCACTTCTTGAACCTAGCCGTGTTCCCCATTCACCAGCACTTGATGAAAATAGTGTAGCAAACTGTGATAATCCTAATACTGGATAGCACATTGACAAGAAAAATTCAATCGCAACAGCGACAATTATACCATCATAATACCCCAAAAAAACGCTTTCCAAATCATGCCGACGCGATTGATTCCAAAACAAAAAACTACAGATGAATGCGAAAAAAAACACAAATCCACCAGCACGATCCAAATTCGCACTATTCACACACGATAAAAGCGCAATAAATCCAGCAAAGCTAAAATATCTCATCTCATCAAGCGAAAATCCAAACACTTTTTTTTGATTAAGCGCATTCCAAACAAGCAAAACGAATCCCAAAATAACCGTGTATGAAAAGCCCCACGAATTACTTGACACTCCGACGATTTCATTACGAGAAACGACCATATACTTAAAGCAAAATGGCATCAATTGAACGCACAGGGTGGTTGCCCAGAATATTGCACGCCGGTTCTCTCGAAGAATTAGTATTCTCGCAAACAGCACAACTATTAGAAGCAAAAAAAACAGAGGACCATTTGCCATTTTTTCGTCAATTCAGCAATGTAATGATGTATTCGAGCCGCACAAAAACACGACTCACACTGAATGCAGAATCACATTGAATCAGAACAGCTTTCATCATTTGTTTGTCCATAGATCCGCAGGAAAATGCTCAAGTAAAGTTGACGCCATTAGTGACATATCAGGAATGCTTGGTATCTCTGCAGCCAATGCAGATTCAACGCTATCATAACAAATTAGTTCTTTTCTGTTTGTTGAATTGTAGTAATCCATGTATTTAAATTTATCGTCATCGCAATCATCTAGCAATAATGCCGGCACACCATATGCTTCCGCCAAAATTATTCCATGCAAAGAGCCTGAAATTACAAGGTGCGACTCCGCAATCTTCTCTATAAAGGCACGCCAATCTGAAGTTATCGTCGAAATACAAGATTCACGATATTTTGTATAATTCTCTTCCTTTGAGAAATGAGGAATTACAGTATATGGGATATTCTTTTTCCGATCCTTGCAATCTAGTATAAGTGATGGACACAGAATTGCTGGATCTCCATAAACCTCAGGGCAAGAAATACCATTCATAATTAACACGTCACGGGTTAATGGTCCTCTCACAGCTCGTATATCCAAATTAACGCGAGGCAATCTGCATCTTCTTTCTCGAATCCCACTACCCCACACTGTTGATGGCGACTTTACTTCTTGAATTATTGAGCCAATCCCCAATAACTGGCAAGTTTTTACATCCTCATCAAGCTTCAAGCCATTATACTCCGCCACTTTCTCGACGATCACTTTTGATAGAAGATCTCCAACATTATCGCGACCTTTTTTTTTCCAATAAATAACATTAACCCGATTATTGGCAATCGGACGATCACTGTCACCAAGTATATATCTATCATTTTTTCGCCTATCCAAAATGCGCGAAATCCTATTCTTTATCATTTTCACCAATTGATAAACCACGCCAGCACGCAAATTACCACTCACAATTACACCTTCCTTCTTACGAAACGATCAACCCATTATATGCAACACAAATTCGCACAAAAAACACTTTATGCACAGCTCATCGCATTCAATAACACAGTCATTGAAATTCATTTTCGCAACAATCGGTTTCAATTAGAAATTTTTGCATAAATCTTCATCACCCCTCCCCGTAGCACGCGTTTCTCATCAACGCTAAGTACCACGTTCAAGCCTACACAAAAGCCAATGAGTGCACAAAATACGACCAATCCAAGCCTCAAGAGGGACACATCCAGCAGCAAATGTGGAACCAATCCCCCACTTAATGCAAGTAAACCCACTACGGTACAACCCAAGACAACGTCGCGAAGCCATTGCGTTAAAGGCTGCCCAAACAATTGCTTCATCCACCACGCACGCCCTAGGCTGGTGAATGTCATAACTAGCAGAAACGCCAAACCTACACTCGTAGGAGCCATCCCTACAGCGAGGAAAATCCAAGCCACAGGTAGAACCATCAGCAATGCGCCACCAACACTCAACTGATAACCAGCGATTTGTCCTTTTGCCCCCACCGCCACCATAAATCCCGTGGTGAGACGATCCACGATAAACGTACCAAGAATGAACCGACAAAGGTCTGCGGCATACTGGGGCGGGGTCTTGAGCCATAGCTTAAGCACCAGATCCATTTCGATCATGAGTGGAATCGCAAAGAGCATGATCAGCAATGCCCCGAATTTGCTGACTTGACGAGCAAGATTCAACATGCGCACGCGATCGCCACGCCCTTCGCTAGCCGTGATCTCCGGAGTGAAGGAGCCGATCAAGGCTGCCGCAAGTTGGCTTGTCTGTGCAGAAACCTGCATTGCGATCCCATAGGCAGCATTCACCTGTGGCCCATAATGTGAGTTCAGCAGCATCGCAGAGCCTTGATCACGCAGGACCGCCCCGCTGCTGCCGATCAAGGTCCAGCCACTGAAGGATGTCATTTGCTTGAGACGCACCCAGGAAAACCATTCAGAAGGGATCAGACCACACGCCGGGATCGCCTGGAAGGCCCGCACGATCTGGATGCATTGGATCAGAACCATGATCCCCACCATCCCCACGGCATATACAACCAAGGGATCGCCCGAGAGATGGCGCAGGGAATAGGCCATTCCAAAGATCAACATCGATTGCAGGAGTCCCCAGACCGCAAGCTCGGTTAGCTTCTGATACGCCATGAAAAGTGCCGAAAAAGGAACCGAAACCATGCCAACCAAGGCAGACAGCAACGAGACCCGAAAGACCCATACGCACGCAACCAATCGTCCAGGCGGCACCACAAGCTGATGTTTCACGTACCATTCGCCCAACGGCCAGCCGACAGCAACCAGCGAGGCAGCCAAGACCACATGCAGGCTCAAGGACGCATTGAACCAACGCCGAACTTCTTCATGATCCCCTTGGCCGATCGCATAGGCGAAGAAGCGCGCAGCTCCTCCCGCCATGGCTCCATTCACGAACATGATGAAGACGATGATCGAGCCGACCACGCTGTACAAGCCGAAGTCGCTCTGCCCAAGCGCCTGCAACACCCAGCGGCTGCTGAACAAGGCCATGCCCATGGAGAGGACGGAGCGTCCATAAGTCACCAACGTATTCACCGCCAGCCGCTTTGAACTCACCCGACCTCCCAGTTCACGATATTTGCTTCTGCTGTCCCGAAGGTCACAACCACCTTGCGCACCCGCTTCGCTGTGCGCCCCCTAGTGGGCCCCTGAACAGAGCCACAGCCTTGTCGGTGTCGCTCTTGAACTCGCGGGTCTCGAATCCGATCCTGGTCATGGCTCAGGCATCCGATCAAAGCA
>Ga0302216_1000144_pt1 | contig 28788 bp, 25 predicted proteins | sample II_Fen_N3_2_FD_194575 | JGI IMG/M metagenome (GOLD analysis project Ga0302216, IMG submission 194575) | Peat permafrost microbial communities from Stordalen Mire near Abisko, Sweden - II_Fen_N3_2 | ecosystem: Environmental > Terrestrial > Soil > Wetlands > Permafrost | place: Sweden: Abisko...
TATTTCATTCAATTTATAATCTTTGAGTTATGGCTAAAGAACATTACAACAGGAGTAAACCCCACGTCAACATTGGGACCATCGGCCACGTTGACCACGGTAAAACGACCTTGACCGCTGCTATCACCATGGTGTTAGCCAAAAAAGGTTTTTGTGAAATCAAGTCGTTTGATCAGATCGACAACGCTCCGGAAGAAAAGGAACGTGGTATCACGATCAATACGGCTCACGTTGAGTATGAAACCGCCAATCGTCACTATGCACACGTAGACTGTCCGGGTCACGCTGACTATGTGAAGAACATGGTTACCGGTGCTGCCCAAATGGACGGTGCTATCATCGTTGTTGCTGCTACTGACGGTCCTATGCCTCAGACTCGCGAACACATCCTACTCGCTCGTCAGGTAAACGTACCGAAATTGGTTGTTTTCATGAACAAATGCGACTCAGTTGACGACGAAGAAATGTTGGAACTTGTTGAAATGGAAATGCGCGATCTGCTGTCTTTCTATGATTTCGATGGTGATAACACTCCTTGTATCCGCGGTTCTGCACTTGGTGCTATGAACGGTGTGCCCGAATGGGAAGACAAGGTAATCGAACTGATGAATGCAGTTGATACTTGGATCGATCTTCCTCCCCGTGCTGTTGACAAACCTTTCTTGATGCCTGTTGAAGACGTGTTCTCCATCACTGGTCGTGGTACCGTAGCTACTGGTCGTATTGAAACTGGTGTTATCCACACTGGTGACGAAGTACAGATCATCGGTCTTGGTGCTGAAGGCAAGAAGTCAGTTGTAACTGGTGTAGAAATGTTCCGCAAGATTTTGGACGATGGCCAAGCTGGTGACAACGTAGGTTTGTTGCTTCGTGGTATCGACAAGGAATCCATCAAACGTGGTATGGTCATTACCCACCCGGGTAAAGTGACCCCTCACACCAAAATCAAAGCTTCAGTTTATATCCTGAAGAAAGAAGAAGGTGGCCGTCACACTCCATTCCATAACAAATACCGTCCGCAGTTCTATATCCGCACCTTGGATGTAACGGGTGAAATCACCCTTCCCGCCGGTGTTGAAATGGTTATGCCCGGTGACAACTTGGAAATCAATGTTGAATTGATCTACCCGGTAGCTTTGTCAGTAGGTTTGCGTTTCGCTATCCGCGAAGGTGGACGTACGGTAGGTTCCGGTCAGATTACCGAAATCGTTGAATAATACGTTATTAGTATATCTAAAAAAGCTCCCACTGTAACAGGGGGGAGCTTTTTTTCACACACGAAAGTAGCTCAGTTGGTAGAGCATCGGTCTCCAAAACCGAGTGTCGGGAGTTCGAGCCTCTCCTTTCGTGCCATTAAAACCCTAGTTGAAGATGAAAAAGTTTTATAACACAGTAGTCTCTTACATTAAAGAGTCCTACACAGAGCTCGTACATAAGGTCAGTTGGCCGACTATGGCTGAGCTGAGCAACAGTGCGGTCGTTGTTTTAACAGCTTCCCTTGTTATCGCACTGATTGTTTTTGTCATCGATTTTGGTTTTGAGAACATCATGACCTTTATCTACCAGAAGGTATTTTAATCTGAAAAGAAGCAATGTCTGATTTTGAAAAAAAATGGTACGTCCTGCGTGCCGTGAGTGGTAAGGAAAACAAAGTGCGTGAGTATCTTGAAGCAGAAATCAAGAATTCATCACTGAGCGAGTACGTCTCTCAGGTATTGATTCCAACGGAAAAAGTCTATCAGATGCGTAATGGCAAGAAGGTGCTCAAAGAGCGTTCCTATCTGCCTGGTTATGTTTTGATAGAAGCCGCACTTGTAGGTGAAGTGGCGCACGTTCTTCGGAACACACCGAATGTCATTGGATTCCTTGGTGGAACGGATAATCCGCAAAGCCTTCGTGAATCTGAAGTGAACCGCATTTTGGGTAAAGTGGATGAACTCCAGGAAACTGGTGAAGACTTCAGCATACCTTATTATGTCGGTGAATCCGTGAAAGTCAATCACGGTCCGTTCAGTGGCTTCAGTGCTGTCATTGAAGAAGTAAACAATGAGAAGAAAAAACTCAAGGTTATGGTGAAAATATTCGGACGGAAAACTCCGCTCGAATTGGGTTTTATGCAAGTCGAAAAAGAATAACGACAGGTTACGCGAGTGTTATTCCTTTTCTTAAATTCCCACAAATTTTTTAATTTTTAAAGAAAATGGCTAAAGAAGTTGCTGGACAAATCAAATTGCAGATAAAGGGGGGTGCCGCAAATCCCTCCCCTCCCGTAGGACCCGCATTGGGCTCCAAGGGTGTAAACATCATGGAGTTTTGCAAGCAATTCAACGCCAGAACTCAAGACAAAGCAGGTAAAGTATTGCCTGTTGTCATTACTTACTATTCCGACAAATCTTTCGACTTTGTTGTAAAGACTCCTCCCGCAGCCATTCAGCTGATGGAAGCAGCCAAGGTTAAGAGCGGCTCTGCCGAACCTAACCGTGTTAAAGTAGCTTCTGTATCCTGGGAACAGGTGAAAGTGATTGCTGCCGACAAAATGGAAGATTTGAACTGTTTCACCGTCGATTCCGCTATGAAACTCATAGCAGGTACGGCTCGCAGTATGGGTATCACCGTAAACGGGGAATTCCCCGCTAACAACTAATCTTCAATTGAAATGAGTAAACTGACAAAAAAACAGAAGTTGGCTTTTGAGAAAATTGAAGCTGGAAGGAATTACACATTAAAAGAAGCAACCGTTTTGGTGAAGGAAATCACTTCCACCAAATTCGACTCTTCTGTTGATGTGGACGTTCGTCTCGGTGTGGATCCCCGTAAAGCCAACCAAATGGTACGTGGCGTTGTGTCACTACCCCACGGAACAGGGAAAGAAGTACGAGTGCTGGTATTGTGTACTCCCGATAAAGAAGCTGAGGCTACAGAAGCCGGAGCTGATCATGTTGGTCTCGATGAATATATTGAGAAAATAAAAGGTGGCTGGACGGACATCGACGTGATTATCACGATGCCCGCCATCATGGGTAAGATCGGTGCTTTGGGTCGTGTTTTAGGTCCTCGTGGCCTGATGCCGAATCCCAAGAGCGGAACGGTTACCATGGAAGTCGGTAAAGCAGTTAAAGAAGTAAAACAAGGTAAGATTGACTTCAAGGTGGACAAGACCGGTATCGTTCATGCGTCCGTTGGAAAAGTTTCTTTCACCCCGGAACAGATTCTTGGCAATGCCAAAGAATTTATTTCCATGCTGATGAAATTGAAACCCTCTGCCGCAAAAGGTACTTATGTCAAAAGCATTTATCTTTCAAGTACAATGAGTCCGGGTATCAAAATTGATCCCAAATCCGTTGAGGAAAACTAATCAAATTTGAATTATGAAGAAGGAAGATAAAAGCACCGTAATCGGGCAGATTGCTGCAACGGTTGGAGAATATGGAAGCTTCTACCTCACTGATATCACTGCAATGAATGCAGCGACCACCAGTGCGCTAAGAAGACTCTGCTTCAGCCAAGGCATCAAGCTCGTGGTCGTAAAGAATACCTTGCTTGCAAAGGCTCTGGAAAGCCTTGATACAGATTTTAGCGAGTTGAATGGCGTATTGAAAGGAAACACCGCAATGATGTTTTCAGCATCCGCCAGCGCACCTGCTAAACTGATCAAGCAATTTTCAAAGGGAAAAGAAGTTCCTGCCTTGAAAGCTGCATACGTAGAAGAAAGTTTCTATATCGGTCCTGACCAGTTGGAAGCATTGATTCACATCAAGAGCAAAAACGAACTCATCGGAGAAGTTATTGGCTTGTTGCAATCACCTGCTAAAAACGTGGTATCTGCCCTCCAAAGCGGAGGTACCATTCTCCACGGCGTTTTGAAAACGCTGGGTGAAAGAGAAAACTAATTACAACAAACCAAGTAACAATAACAATTTTAATACATACAAAAATGGCAGATTTGAAAGCTTTTGCTGAACAATTGGTGAATTTAACTGTAAAAGAAGTAAACGAACTGGCTACCATCCTGAAGGACGAATACGGCATTGAACCTGCTGCTGCAGCTGTTGCTGTTGCCGCTGCTCCTGCTGCTGAAGGTCCCGCCGCTGTTGCTGAAAAAACCTCTTTTGACGTAGTCCTGAAATCGGCTGGTGCCGCTAAATTGGCTGTCGTCAAGGCTGTCAAGGAAGCTTGTGGCCTTGGCTTGAAAGAAGCTAAAGACCTCGTTGACGCTGCTCCCTCCGTATTGAAGGAAGGTGCTGGCAAAGACGAAGCCGAAGCTTTGAAGAAAGTTTTGGAAGAAGCTGGCGCCGAAGTTGAACTTAAATAGCATTACTACCTGATTATCAGGTACTTTGGTTTAGAGTCTCCCTTAAAGGAGATTCTAAACCTTTTTGTGTCTTATTTAATTTTAAGTTCTTTTTACAAGGATCGTTTCATTCGTCCGGCGGGACAAAGCAAACATTCTCACATTCGCTAAACGATCATAAATACACTCATAAATGTCTTCAACAACTGAAACTAAAAGAGTTAATTTTGCCTCCATCCAGAGTCCGCTCGACTATCCGGATTTCTTGGAAGTGCAATTGAAGTCATTCCAGGACTTCCTGCAACTGGATACTCCGCCCGAAAGACGTAAAAACGAGGGCCTCTACAAAGTTTTCACCGAAAACTTTCCCATTGCAGATACCCGCAACAACTTTGTTCTAGAATTTTTGGATTATTACATCGATCCGCCTCGTTATTCCATCGACGAGTGCATTGAAAGAGGATTGACGTATAATGTGCCTTTGAAGGCCAGATTGAAATTATATTGTACCGATCCCGATCACGAAGATTTTGAGACCAAGTTCCAAGATGTCTATTTGGGTGCGATACCCTATATGACTCCCAAAGGAACGTTTGTTGTCAATGGTGCTGAACGCGTCATTGTATCTCAACTGCATCGTTCACCGGGCGTATTCTTCGGACAAAGCCTTCATGCCAACGGCTCCAAGTTGTATTCGGCCCGTATCATTCCGTTCAAAGGTTCCTGGATTGAGTTCGCAACCGACATCAACAATGTCATGTATGCGTACATTGACCGTAAAAAGAAATTACCTGTAACCACCTTACTGCGTGCCATCGGTTTTGAAACCGATAAGGATATTCTGGAAATTTTCAACTTGGCTGAAGAAGTCAAAGTTTCGAAAGCTGGATTGAAGCGCTTGATTGGTCGCAAGCTTGCCGCCCGTGTGCTAAAAAGCTGGGTGGAAGACTTCGTGGACGAAGACACCGGTGAAGTAGTTTCAATCGAGCGTAATGAAGTGATCATCGATCGTGAGACCATTCTTGAAAATGACCACATTGATGAAATCGTGGAATCGGGCTGTGCCACCATCCTCCTGCACAAGGAAGACGCCGGTATGTCCGACTACGGAATCATTTACAATACCCTGCAGAAAGACCCCAGCAACTCGGAAAAAGAAGCTGTCCTGTATATCTACCGTCAGCTGCGTAATGCAGAACCTGCCGACGATGCCAGTGCACGCGAAGTCATCCAGAATCTGTTCTTCTCTGAAAAACGGTATGACCTCGGTGAAGTAGGTCGCTACCGGATCAATAAAAAATTGCACCTCTCCACAGAAATGAATGTGAAGGTGTTGACCAAGGAAGACATCATCGAGATCATCAAATACCTGATCGAACTGGTGAATTCCAATGCTGACGTGGACGATATTGACCACTTAAGCAACCGTCGTGTACGTACTGTAGGTGAACAGCTGAACAATCAGTTCGGTGTTGGTTTGGCACGTATGGCACGCACCATTCGCGAACGTATGAACGTTCGTGACAACGAAGTATTCGCTCCGGTGGAACTGATCAACGCTAAGACGATTTCGTCCGTGATCAATTCTTTCTTTGGAACCAATGCGCTGTCGCAATTCATGGACCAAACCAATCCGCTGGCCGAAATGACGCACAAACGTCGTATGTCTGCCCTCGGCCCTGGTGGTCTGTCTCGCGAACGTGCCGGTTTTGAAGTCCGTGACGTACACTATACCCACTACGGCCGTCTTTGCCCCATTGAAACGCCGGAAGGTCCGAACATCGGTTTGATTTCGTCCCTTTGCGTCTATGCAAAAATCAATACGCTTGGCTTCATCGAAACACCTTATCGTAAGGTAGAGAATAGCAAAGTGGATTTGGGCGAAGTCATTTATATGACTGCCGAAGAAGAAGAAGGCAAGATCATCGCTCAGGGAAATGCTCCTTTGAGAGAAGACGGTACTTTCAAGCTCAATCGCGTTAAATCCCGTTTGGATGCCGATTTCCCTGTTGTAGGTCCTTCTGAAGTTCAATTGATGGACGTGTCTCCGACACAGATTGCTTCCATCGCAGCAGCTTTGATTCCCTTCCTCGAACATGATGATGCCAACCGTGCCCTCATGGGATCCAACATGATGCGCCAGGCAGTACCGTTGATCCGCAGTGAAGCGCCGATCGTTGGAACTGGTTTGGAAGGTCAGTTGATCCGTGATTCCCGTACCCAATTGATGGCTGAAGGCGAAGGCGTAGTCGAATACGTTGATGCAACGACCATCCGCATTAAATATGATCGCAGCGAAGAAGAAGAATTTGTAAGCTTCAACGATTCGATCAAAACCTATATTATTCCCAAGTTCCAAAAAACCAACCAAAGCACGACCATCGACTTACGCCCCATCATTCACAAGGGTGATCGGGTAACGGACGGTCAATTGCTGACGGAAGGTTATTCCACCGAAAACGGTGAATTGGCACTCGGTCGCAACCTGAAAGTGGCATTCATGCCTTGGAAAGGTTATAACTTTGAAGATGCCATCGTGTTGAACGAACGTATGGTTCGTGAAGATATATTCACCTCCGTTCACGTTGATGAATACACATTGGAAGTTCGCGAAACCAAGCGCGGCCTTGAAGAATTGACTTCAGACATACCTAATGTAAGTGAAGAAGCGACCAAGGACCTCGACGAAAACGGTATCGTGCGCATCGGTGCACACATCGTACCGGGTGATATCCTGATTGGTAAGATTACTCCGAAAGGGGAATCCGATCCTTCTCCGGAAGAAAAACTGCTTCGTGCCATCTTTGGTGACAAGGCCGGTGATGTGAAAGATGCTTCATTGAAAGCTACTCCGTCCTTGCGTGGTGTAATCATTGACAAACGTCTCTTCTCAAAAGCGATGAAGAACCGCAAGTCACGTCTTACTGACAAAGCCCTTCTGCCGAAAATAGACGAGGAATTCGAAGAATCAGCAACCAAACTGAAAGCACTTCTCATTGAGAAGTTGATTGTTTTGACCAATGGAAAGACTTCTCAGGGTGTGAAAGACAACCTTGGTACCGAAGTCATTGCCAAAGGCTCCAAGTTCAGCGCCAAGAATCTGAGTGAAATCAATTATTCTTCAGTTCAGGTTAGCAAATGGACTACGGACAATGGTAAAAACGACATGATTCGCGACCTCATCCTTAATTACCTGCGCAAGCACAAGGAACTGGACGCGCTCATGAAACGCAAGAAGTTCAATATCACGATTGGTGATGAGCTGCCCGCCGGCATCATTCAGATGGCTAAGGTCTATATTGCTAAAAAACGTAAGATCCGCGTTGGTGACAAGATGGCCGGACGTCATGGTAACAAGGGTATCGTATCCCGTATCGTACGTCAGGAAGACATGCCGTTCCTGGAAGATGGAACCACGGTCGATATCGTTTTGAATCCGCTTGGTGTGCCTTCCCGTATGAACCTTGGACAGATTTTCGAAACGGTCCTTGGATGGTGCGGAAAAGAACTCGGTTTGAAGTTTGCCACTCCGATTTTTGACGGTGCAAGCCTCGATGATTTGGATTCATGGGCAGACAAAGCCGGTGTTCCTCACTATGGCAAATGTTATCTGTACGATGGTGGTACTGGTGTACGTTTCGACCAAACAGCTACGGTCGGTGTGGTTTACATGCTGAAACTGGGCCACATGGTCGATGACAAGATGCACGCCCGTTCCATTGGTCCATACTCATTGATCACACAGCAACCTCTTGGTGGTAAAGCACAATTCGGGGGTCAGCGTTTCGGGGAAATGGAAGTTTGGGCACTCGAAGCATTCGGTGCCGCACACATCCTTCAAGAAATCCTGACCATCAAGTCCGATGACGTGGTCGGCCGTAGCAAGGCTTTCGAAGCTATTGTGAAGGGCGATCCGATGCCGCAACCCGGTATTCCGGAATCACTGAACGTGCTCTTGCATGAATTGAGAGGTTTGGGTCTGAGCATCCAAATGGATTAAGTATAAACGGTTAATTACTCATACACAATATGGCTTTTAGAAAAGAAACAAAAGCAAAGAGCAGTTTTTCGAAGATTTCGATTGGTTTGGCCTCTCCGGAGGAAATCCTCGAAATGTCGAGCGGCGAAGTGTTGAAACCCGAAACCATCAATTACCGTACCTATAAGCCCGAACGCGACGGTTTGTTCTGCGAACGGATTTTCGGTCCGGTAAAGGATTTCGAATGTCATTGCGGCAAATACAAACGTATTCGCTACAAAGGCATCGTTTGCGACCGTTGCGGTGTGGAAGTGACCGAGAAGAAGGTCCGTCGCGAACGCATGGGTCACATTCAATTGGTCGTACCGGTGGCACACATCTGGTATTTCCGTTCACTGCCTAATAAAATAGGTTATCTGTTGGGTCTGCCGACCAAGAAACTGGACTCCATCATCTATTACGAACGTTATGTGGTGATCAATGCCGGTATCAAGGAAAACGACGGTATCAAGAAAGACGACCTGTTGTCTGAAGAAGAATACCTGGATATCCTGGAAACGCTGCCCCGTGAAAATCAACTTTTGGAGGATTCCGATCCCAACAAGTTCATCGCCAAGATGGGTGCAGATGCCATTCACGATTTGCTGCAACGCATTGACTTGGATGAACTCTCCTTCGAGCTGCGCCACCGCGCCAGCACCGATGGCTCACAGCAACGTAAGACTGAAGCGTTGAAACGTCTGCAGGTAGTTGAATCGTTCCGTATGTCCAGACTGCGCAACAAGCCGGAATGGATGATCGTAAAGATCGTGCCTGTGATTCCGCCTGAACTCCGTCCGTTGGTTCCATTGGATGGTGGCCGTTTCGCCACTTCCGACTTGAATGACCTGTATCGTCGCGTTATCATCCGCAACAACCGTCTGAAACGCCTCATCGAAATCAAGGCTCCTGAAGTGATCCTTCGTAACGAAAAGCGTATGTTGCAGGAAGCTGTCGACTCCTTGTTCGACAATTCCCGCAAATCCAGCGCCGTCAAAACGGATGCCAACCGTCCTTTGAAGTCCCTTTCAGACTCTTTGAAAGGTAAACAAGGTCGTTTCCGTCAGAACTTGCTCGGTAAACGTGTGGACTATTCCGCGCGTTCAGTTATTGTCGTAGGCCCGGAACTCAAAATGCATGAATGCGGCATCCCTAAGGATATGGCCGCTGAACTATACAAACCGTTCATCATCCGCAAACTCATAGAGCGCGGCATCGTGAAAACGGTAAAATCCGCCAAAAAGATTGTGGACCGCAAGGACCCGGTTGTTTGGGACATTCTCGAATATGTGATGAAGGGTCATCCGGTTCTGTTGAACCGTGCTCCAACGTTGCACAGACTTGGTATCCAGGCTTTCCAGCCCAAACTTATCGAAGGAAAGGCCATCCAACTGCACCCGCTCTCCTGTACGGCTTTCAATGCCGACTTTGACGGTGACCAGATGGCTGTGCATCTTCCGCTCGGCAACGAAGCTGTTTTGGAAGCTCAAATGCTGATGCTGGCTTCACACAACATTCTGAATCCTGCCAACGGTGCTCCAATCACTGTTCCTTCACAGGACATGGTCCTTGGTCTGTACTATATGACCAAACTTCGTCCGGGAGCAAAAGGTGAGAACCTGATTTTCTATTCTCCGGAAGAAGCCACCATCGCCTACAACGAAGGCAAAGTTGCCTTGCACGCCAACGTAAAAGTTCGCGTACATGATTTGGATGAAACCGGTCAACCGGTCATCAAACTGACGGATACGTCCGTCGGTCGTGTGATGGTCAATGAATTCGTACCTGAAAAGGTTGGATACATCAACGAAATCCTGACCAAGAAGTCCCTTCGTGACATCATCGGACGCGTTATCGCTGCTTGCGGAGTAGCACGTACGGCACAGTTCCTCGACGATATCAAGGATCTTGGTTACTCGATGGCCTTCAAGGGCGGTCTGTCCTTCAACCTCGGTGACGTTATTGTACCGAAAGAAAAGGAAGCCCTTGTTCAGGAAGGATACGACGAAGTTGACTCCATCGTGGCTGAATACTCCATGGGTGCCATCACCAACAACGAACGTTACAACAAAATCATCGACGTTTGGGGTGGTGTCAATGCCAAACTTTCCAATATTTTGATGAAACAGTTGGAAACCGACAATCAAGGTTTCAACTCTGTTTATATGATGCTTGACTCTGGTGCTCGTGGTAGCAAGGAACAGATTCGTCAGTTGTCCGGTATGCGTGGTCTGATGGCCAAACCGCAGAAATCCGGTGCAGAAGGCGGTCAGGTCATTGAAAACCCGATTCTTTCCAACTTTAAGGAAGGTCTTTCGGTACTTGAGTACTTCATCTCCACCCACGGTGCTCGTAAGGGTCTTGCCGATACAGCTTTGAAAACGGCTGATGCTGGTTACCTGACGCGTCGTCTGGTTGACGTTTCGCACGATGTGATCATCAACGAAGAAGACTGCGGTACCCTCCGTGGTTTGGCCGCTACTGAAATCAAGAAAGTAGCTTCCTTGTTCGAACGCATCTTGGGACGTGTTTCAGTACACGATGTTTACCATCCCATCACCAACGAACTATTGGTTGAATCGGGTCAGGAAATCACCGAAGAAGTTGCTCTAAAGATTCAAGCATCACCCATTGAACGCGTAGAAATTCGCTCAGTGCTGACTTGCGAATCGAAGAAGGGTGTTTGTTCCAAGTGTTATGGCCGCAACCTGGCTACTGGGAAACTGGTTCAGCGTGGTGAAGCTGTCGGTGTCATCGCTGCTCAATCCATCGGGGAACCGGGAACACAGCTGACACTTCGTACGTTCCACGTCGGGGGGGTTGCAGGTAACGTTAAGGCTGAATCGTCCATTGTTGCACACAACGATGCCATCTTGGAAATCGATGAACTTCGTGCTGTTGATGCAAAAGATGAAAACGGAAATGCTGTTCAGATTGTTGTTGGCCGATACGGTGAACTTCGTTTGATCGAACCTGTCACCAAAGTGATTCTGACCACTCAGAACATTCCATACGGTTCCAAATTGTATTTCAACCCAGGCGACCGTGTCACCAAGGGTGAAAAGATTTGCGAATGGGATGCTTATAATGCCACCATCATCTCGGAACAATCCGGTAAATTGGAATTCGACTCTGTCGAAGAAGGGGTAACCTTCAATTCCTATACCGATGACACGACGAAGATGAAGGAAAAGATCATCATTGAACCGAAAGACAGAACTCGTATCCCGTCCATCCACGTATTGGACGAAAGCGGCGAACGTCTCCGTACCTATAACTTACCTGCTGGTGCCCACTTGTTGAAAGAAGACGGTGAACACATCGTTGCCGGTGAAATCCTTGTCAAGATTCCGCGTGCGGTTGCCAAGGCTGGTGATATTACCGGGGGGCTTCCCCGTGTCACCGAGTTGTTTGAAGCCCGTAACCCGTCTAATCCTGCCGTTGTTTCCGAAATCGACGGTGAAATCATCGAGTTCGGCCGCGTTAAACGTGGTAACCGTGAAATCGTGATTCAGTCCAAGACTGGTGAAGTTAAGAAGTACATGGTGCCTCTTACCAAACAAGTTCTTGTTCAGGTGAACGACTTTGTACGTGCCGGAACGCCGCTTTCAGACGGTGTCATCACGCCTGCCGACATTTTGGCCATCAAGGGCCCGACGGCTGTTCAAGAATACATCGTGAACGAAGTTCAGGACGTATATCGCCTGCAAGGTGTGAAGATCAATGACAAGCACTTCGAAGTCATTGTTCGCCAGATGATGCGTAAGGTTGAAATCGTGGATGCAGGTGATACGCGCTTCCTCGAACAGCAACTGATCGATAAGAACGACTTTATGGAAGAAAACGACCGTATCTGGGGCAAGAAAGTAGTCCTCGATGCTGGTGATTCTCCCAACTTGAAGCCGGGTATGATCGTGACCGCACGCAAACTGCGTGACGAAAACTCTTCTCTGAAACGTCGTGACTTGAAATTGGTTGAAACACGTGATGCCATTCCGGCAACGTCCAACCAGATTCTTCAAGGTATCACCCGTGCAGCGCTGCAAATCAACAGCTTCATGTCTGCAGCCTCCTTCCAGGAAACGACGAAGGTGCTGAACGAAGCCGCTATTCAAGGAAAGGTTGACCGTCTCGAAGGTTTGAAGGAAAATGTGATTTGTGGTCACTTGATTCCTGCCGGTACTGGTCAACGTGATTTCGACAAACTGATTGTAGGTTCCAAAGAAGATTTTGACCGTTTGAATGCCTCCAGAAAAACCGTTTTGGACCTGGAAGAAATTGGTGACGACGAACTCTAGAGTATAATCTCCATTATATGAAGAGGGCTGCACCGTTACTGGTTGCAGCCTTCTTTTTTGTCCACCTGCGCAGCATTAAATAATTATTAATAACTATTTTAATTGTAGAGTAGTACATCCTACTTTTGGAATACAATCGTTGCAACATTGTGGGTGGATACTGAAAAACCCTAAACGAGTAAGTGATAAAATTTTAGAATCAAATACTATGTATCTCAATTTTGGAATGAATTTGAAAGCATTGAATGAGGAGGAATCCAAGAAATGCAATGGTGGAAGCATGCTGACGACCGTCGTTAAGAAACTGTTTCCACCGATTGTTATTCCGCCTCCAACGCCGTCCGGTGACAATCGGTTGTAAGTTTCCTTCAGGGCTGCGCCAAGGGGGTGCAGCCCTTTTTTAACAATAATACGTTTTAGAAAATAAGATCATGCCTTCTTGAGGATGATGCGGAATGTGGTGCCCTTGCCGATTTCGGACGATTTTACGAAGATCTTGCCGTTGTGGTTTTCTTCGATAATACGTTTTACAAGTGATAGCCCCAACCCCCAACCGCGGGCTTTTGTAGTATAACCGGGTTTGAAAACGGTTTTGAAATTGGATTTGGCGATACCTTTACCAGTATCGGTCACGTCGATCATCAGATGTTTATGGTCAGTTACAAGAGTGATATCGATTTTCCCGGTGGCTTCCATGGCATCGATGGCATTTTTACAGAGGTTTTCGACAACCCATTCGAACAGGGGCACATTGAGATGTACGGGCAAGGCTTCAGCAGGTGTGTGAGTCGTTATGGTGATTTTGCGGGAACTTCGGTTACGCATGTACTGCACGGCATTTTCAAGTGCCGGTTTGATGTCTTGGGGTGTTGTTTCAGATTTGGATCCAATCTTTGAGAATCGTTGCGCGATGGTCTGGAGCCGTTGTGTGTCTTTATCCATTTCATCCAAAAGCTTGCTATCCACGTTCTTCAGCTTCAACAGCTCTACCCATGCCATGAGGGAGGATATGGGCGTACCGAGCTGATGAGCAGTTTCTTTGGACAACCCAACCCATACTCGATCTTGCTCGGCACGATTGGAGGAGTTCAGCGCAAATAAGGTAATAAGCAGGAAGATGAACATGACGATTAGCTGAACGAAAGGGAAGTAGGTCAGCTTGCGTAAGAGTTTGGAGTCTTGATAGTAGAAATAATGAGAAACATCCTTGCTGATTTTCACTTCGACAAATTGATTGTGAACAATCATGGCGCGAGTGACTTTGCCTAGTTCGGCCGTGTCGTTCTCATTTTTTAGCCCCAAATTGTTGTGACTGATGACAACACCTTTGTCGTCAACCAACACTACTGGAATATTGGTATTGCCTTCAATGATTTTTGAAACGAGAGTATAGTCCATTTGAACACCTTCGTCTTGTTCCGTTGTAAAGAGCCGAATAGCTTCCGCCAATAATTCCATCTTTTTCCGTTCTTCCAACGCCAAGTCTTTGGCTAGGTGGTTTGAGAACAGTGTCGATGCAATGGTGATGATGGTGGCTCCAATAAAGAAGGCCATTCGAAAGGCAGAGAAGGAATCGTGCGCGCGTGCCATGGCTGAAGGCGGTTTAGAGACTCAACACGGCCGAAACGGGGCAATGGTCTGAATGGACAATGCGGTCGTGAATCTTCGCGTCTGTAAGACGGTCACGTAGCGGAGGCGTGATGAGGTGATAATCGATGCGCCATCCCAGATTGCGCTCGCGTGCAAAAGAGCGATAGTTCCACCAACTGTATTTTTCGGAACTTTGGTCAAACTCCCGGAACGTATCGATGAAACCACTTTCCACCAATTGATCAAACCAGGCACGTTCTTCTGGCAGGAAGCCAGACATGTTGTTGTGACGTTCGGGATGGTTGATGTCAATGGGTTTGTGACATATGTTGAAGTCGCCGCAAATGAGCAAGTTCGGTCGTTCTTTTCTGAGTTCTGTCAAAAAGGGAAGGAAGTCGGCAAGAAATTCCATCTTGAAGACCTGACGAAGATCGCCCATACTTCCAGAGGGCACATAGACGCAAAGTATGCTAAAATCACCGAAATCGGCCCGAATCACTCGCCCTTCGCTGTCGTACTTGTGATTTTCCATGCCGACGACGACACGGTCCGGTTGTATTTTGGAAAGGATGGCGACACCGCTGTACCCCTTTTTTAGTGCGGAATGATAATAACAATGTGGATAGCCGGCATCCCAAAACAGGCTGGTGTCAATTTGTTCGGGTTGGGCTTTGGTTTCCTGAAAACAGACAACATCGGCGTTTTCGGCCAACAAATAATCTGCCAAGCCTTTGCTGATGGCGGAACGAACGCCGTTCAAGTTGTAGGAGAGTACTTTCATAACTGTTCTTATTGACGTGTCAGTTCCACGGATTTCTGAAAAAACTTGGAGGCGAAGACGAATTCACGCAAATGATGGTCGGTGGCGGTGATGATCTCTTCTTTGGTACCTTCCCATCCTTTCTCGCCTTCGTAAATGAAAATGACCTTTTCACCCATGGAAATCACAGAATTCATGTCGTGGGTGTTGATGATGGTGGTCATTTGATACTCTTCGGTAATGTCGGTGATGAGTTCATCGATCTTAATGGAGGTGAGCGGATCTAAACCTGAATTGGGCTCGTCGCAAAACAAGTATTTGGGATTTAAGGCGATGGCGCGTGCGATGGCGGCTCTCTTTTGCATTCCACCGCTGATCTCAGAAGGGAATTTTCTATAGGCTCCGGTCAATCCGACCCTATCCAAGCAGTAACGGGCCCGTTTGAGTTTGTCGTGATCGCTCATTTCAGAAAACATCTGTAAGGGGAAAAGGACATTGTCTTGAACGGTTAGGGAATCAAACAACGCTGAACCCTGAAAAAGCATGCCCAACTCGCTACGGAGTTGCGTGCGTTCGTCCTTTCCCATGGCTGCCAGACTTCGTCCGTCATAGAAAATATCACCGGATGTTGGTTCGAGAAGGCCGACCACACATTTCAGCAATACTGTCTTTCCGGAGCCGCTTTGACCGATGATGAGGTTGGTCTTACCTGTTTCAAAAACGGTATCGATGCCTTTGAGCACTTCTTTGTCGTCAAAGGATTTGTGGACGTTCTCAAGCAGTATCATGATGCAAGTAGGATTTTCGTGAGAATCACGTTCAGCAAAAGTATGATGATGCTGCTGTTGACAACGGCGCTGGTGCTGGACCTGCCGACGTCGAGCGCTCCTCCGTAGGAATAATAACCGTAATAAGAAGAAACGGAAGTGATTACGAAGGCGAATATGACGGACTTGATGATGGAATAGTAGACATACCAAGGGATAAACCAATACTGAATGCCATAAATGTACGTGGCCGGGGTGATGAGATCCGTAAAAACAGAAATGAGATAACCACCGAGCAATCCGAAGAACATGCTGTAAATGACCAAAAATGGGATGAACACCATGAACCCGATTATTTTGGGAAGGATGATGTAATTAGCACTGTTCACACCCATGATCTCCATGGCGTCGATTTGTTCCGAAATACGCATGGTCCCGATTTCAGAAGCGATGTTTGAACCGACCTTGCCCGCTAGAATAAGACACATGATGCTTGAACAGAATTCAAGGAGCAAGGTGTCGCGAGTAACCAACCCGACAGTGTAGCGTGGCAGGAGCGGGTTCTCAATGTTCATTTGGGTCTGCATCGTCATGACCGCCCCGATGAAGATGGAGATGATGAAGGTGATTACCAATGAATCAGCTCCCAATTTCTCGATTTCACGCCAAAGTTGCTTCCAAAAAAGTTTCCAGCGTTGAGGTACCGAAAACGTGCGGTACATGAGCAGGCTATATTTCCCAACGTGTTCTATGAGGTTCATAAATAAAGCGTTTCCATAATCGTGCAAATATACTTTAATCCTACCAATGGGCACGTAAAATCCGCGTACTTTTCGTATTTTTGCAAGCGAAACCGCGTTAAAACAGAAGTCTGTATGTCTGAACTGGAACACTCCGAACAGGAAATGACCGAACAGGTACCCATGGATCAGGAACAACTGATTCAAGAGGAGCCTGAAGAGGAGTTGGTGCTGCGCACTGAAAATCTGGTGAAAAGATACCGCAACCGAACAGTGGTCGATCATGTATCGATAGAACTCCATCAAGGTGAAATCGTAGGATTGTTGGGCCCGAACGGTGCTGGAAAGACAACGACATTTTATATGACGACGGGATTGGTCATACCAAATGAAGGAAAGATTTTCCTTGGTAAGACCGATATCACCGACTACCCTGTCTACAGAAGGGCACAGAGTGGAATCGGCTATTTAGCCCAGGAAGCATCGGTATTCCGCAAAATGACGGTGGAAGACAACATCAAATCGGTGTTGCAGATGACCAAGATGACCAAGGCCGATCAAAAGGAAAAATTGGAAAGTTTAATTGCAGAATTCCACTTGGAAAAAGTACGCAAAAATATTGGTGACCGACTTTCAGGAGGGGAGCGCCGTCGTACGGAAATTGCCCGCTGTTTAGCCATCAGCCCCAAATTCATCATGCTGGACGAACCATTCGCCGGAGTCGACCCCATCGCCGTGGATGACATCCAGCAAATCGTATCCAATTTGGTGACCAAGAACATCGGTATCCTCATCACCGACCACAATGTACAAGAAACCCTATCCATTACGGACAGGGCTTACATGCTGTTTGAGGGGAAGATTCAGTTCCAGGGAACACCTGAGGAATTGGCCGCGAATGAAATCGTGCGTCGCAAGTATCTGGGTGTCAGCTTTGAATTGAAAAAGAAGACGCACCGTCGCTAACTAATCGTCGCATTTTACACATAGTCATCGCCTACTTTCATTTGTGTGTCGATGACAAATTGGCGGATTTCTTGCTCTTTTTCCTTTTTGCATATCAACAATACGTTTTCCGATTCGGTGATGATGTAACCATCCATGTCGCTTAGCACAGCCAGTTTGTTGCTGGCTAGCGAAATTAAGTTGTCGTGGCTGTTGTAGAACATTGCTTTGCATTTGAGCACGGCATTGTTGTCGTCGTCTTTTTGGGACAAATCGTGCAGAGAACCCCAGGTACCCAAGTCGGACCAACCAAAGTCGGCAGAAATCACGTACACGTTGGATGCTTTTTCAAGAATGCCGTAGTCAATGGAAATGTTTGGACAAGCCGGAAAAATGGAATTGATGAATTTCTCTTCTTCAAGTGTGTTGAAATATTCCTGACCGCTGTTGAAGCGGCTGGCGATGTCGGGCAACAATTCGTCAAAGGCAGAAAGGATGGTTTGCACGTTCCAAAGGAAAATACCTGAATTCCACATGAACTCGCCACTTTCTACAAAAACTTTGGCTAACGCGGCATCCGGTTTCTCGGTAAAGGTCTTGACCTTGTTGATGTTGTCCATTTGCTCGGCATCAATCTGAATGTAGCCGTAGCCTGTTTCAGGGCGGTTTGGCTTCATACCCAAAGTCAACAGTGTTTTGTGATTGCTTACAAATGTCAACCCTTCATTGATGCGGAATAAAAAGTCTTGTTCTCTCAGGATGAGATGGTCCGAGGGTGCCACAACCATATTTGCATTGGGGTTGATGGCCCGCAGGCGGTTGGCGGCGAACGCAATGCAGGGTGCGGTGTTCCTACGTTGAGGTTCCAGCAAGATCTGCTCTTCACTCAGCTCCGGCAGCTGCTCCATGGTGAGCTCCTTGTAAATCTTATTGGTGACAATGTAGATGTTTTCCACCGGGATGATTTGTCGAAAACGGTCGAAGGTCTGTTGAAGAAGTGAGCGACCGGTTCCGAAGAAATCAAGAAACTGTTTGGGGTACGTGGTCCGGCTGGCTGGCCAAAAGCGGCTTCCGATGCCGCCGCTCATTATAACACAGTAATTGTTGTTCATGCACTATTGATTAGGTGGGGAGACATCCAAAGATACGTAAATCACCGAAAAGATACTACTTTTTATGGATTTTTAGGAGCTTCGGCCGGAGCCTTAGTTACTGTTTTTTTTGTTGTAGCAACGGCCTTTTTGGGGGCTTTCGCAGCATTGTCCTTGGCTTTCTTTTCTGCCGCTTTAGCTTCTGCTGCCTTCTTTGCTTCTGCTTCCCTCAAGTCGTGTTGGCTGGGTTCCCAGAGTTTGTCGCTCATGTTTTTCAGCTCGTTTTCAATACGTAGCTGTTCTTTGGCAATGTCTTCAGGTGTATGGCAATAATCGTACAGAGATTGATTGCGAGGATTGGAAACCTTGTAAATGTCGCCTTTGTAACGGTGTTGGTTGAAGAAATCGTAAGCAGTCATGCGACTGACACTATTGATGGTGTCGGCTGAAACCGGAATCCTAGACAGCGCTTCTTTTAGGCTTTCAAAGGTAACCCAGAACATGGGTTTTTTTTGTATTTGCCCCGTTTCGTCCTCTCGAATTAGGACTGGACAGAGGGCCAAGGTCTTTACATGCATGGTCGAATTCCGCTGATCGAGGTAATACACTTCTTTAACGTAAAAAAGGGTGGCTTCACTACTTGGAAAATCAATGGCGTCAATATCATAAATGAAAGCACCTGCCTTTTTCGGATCGGCCTTTTCCTTGTAAGGAATCTCAAATGTCTTTAGTAGAACTTTGAATTTCACTGCAGATTCATCCGAAAAAACTTCGCTTCCGCTCATGGGGTATTCATACGCTGTCAACTGACCTTTTGCAACCATACTGAAGATGGTGCAGAACAAGTTCTGGCGTTCGGCAGTCGGATCCACTGGGAAGTAGAGGGCACCGTTGTTCCCATTCAGAAGATCAACCATGCGGTAAACGTCGCGTTTCCACAAAACATCTTCGCCTCTGGTTTGTTGGGTTTCGGCGATCTTACTTTTTTTTATGGAGACTTCAGGAAAGTCGCCCTGATTGTCGGCGGTGGTCTGTTTGGATTGCGTTGTCTGGCAGAACACGATTGTTGATAAACCCAGAGTGCATGCGATTAATATCCCTTTAATGCGATTCATATTCATGAGGCAATGGTTTAATTAGTTGATGATGACTTCCATCGGAGGAAGCATTTGTTCTACTTTATCGGGCCCGACTGCACGGATGCCTGTTACCCAAAGGCGTTTGCCACGAGATAAGGAACGTATTTGCAAAATCTGATTGTCCGAGAATTTGGAACCTTGTGAGATTTCGTCTTTGGAATTTCCCATGGAGTCGTAAATGGTGGTTTTAAACGACAGAACGGTAAAATCCACCTCTAATAGATCGTCATCCAAAGCGGCAATGATACCCGATGTGGAGAGTAGTTTGGCTTTTGAAAATCCCGTTCCCCCCTTATAGCGGCGTTCAACGCCATTATTGTCCGTATATAGTATGAAGGCTCTGGCTTCAGGCAATGGGCGTACCCTAAACGTTGATGTAGTGACCACGCGACTTTTTCCATCCATGGTGGCTGAAACGGTTACGACGCAGGGTTGGCCGATGGCAGTTGGTCTGGCTACCCATACATCTCCAGAACGAGACAAGCTACCATTGCTGATGTTGGCGGTAATCAGATTGTTGGGCACACCTGGTACGGAAATGCTAAGTTTGTTGTTGATGCCAGCGTACAGCACATTCATCATCGTGTTGGACACCGTAGCCATGGGTTCGACAACGGTATATTTTTGTTCGAATGGATATTGTTGAAGGGTTCCGTCACCACGGCGCAGTTCGAGGTAACCTTTGACTGGAAAGATACCCGATTTGCTGGTTGTGATCTCGAACAAACCTCTGCGGGAAGCATCGAGCATTCGGCCGTTGACATAGACATTTGGACGCTGAGTAGAGTCTTCAGCCGATAAAACGATGTGGGCACGGTAGGCACTGCCACGCATCACATTTTCGGAGTTGGCAATGACGTAGGCTTTAATTTGGTTCACGCGGAAGTCCTTGACATCGATGTTGTTGATGAGTTCGTGGAGCACTTCCCCTTCGGCATAGCGGATATCGTTCTGCATCTTGGTAAAGATGGTGGCAACGGCACCGACCGGCATGTTTTCGAACATCGAACTTTCCCAGGTATGCCCGGCTTTTTTGGCACGAGGAGTGGGCTTGGTGTTGAAGTTGTCGAGGATGACCTTGCGTTTCAGGCTGTCCGTCACCAGTTTGACGATGTAGTCTCGGTAGGTTTCGATGGCCGATTTAAGCTGTCTGGCCTTATGGCTGTTTGGAGGCATAAGCACATTGGATGCGGCATCGAGGTTGTCGGCACGTTGGATGTTGTGCACGTCGGCCTTTTTGCCATCCGATTCGCGGACCACTTCCAACTTGAGCTGACCAATTTGGTTGTAGAGATTGTCTGAACGGCGTTTCAAATCGAGCGCGCGATCGTACCATTCCTTGACTTTGTCCGGATTGTGCTTGTAGCTCTTGGCAAAGTCAACGTACATGACATTGTTTTGAGCGCTCGAATTCAGGGTGCTGGTCGTCAGGCTGTCGTCCACCAGCTCAAAGCCGTGGAGCACTTCGGACGAAACGTTCAGCGCCAGCAAACAGAGCAGCATGATGTACATCAGGCCGATCATTCGCTGCCTCGGAGTCTCGGGGGCGTTACTGGCGGGCATTGCAGTATGTTGTTAGATTACAAATCATCATCAAGATTCTTTTCCGTCTGTTTCTTCGGGTTTGGCGGGTGTTTCCGGGGTACGGGCTGCGTTCATGCCGCCGGCCATCATGTTGGCGAAGATGGCGTTTGGAGACATGGCTTCCAGCATGCGGGCATACACCAGGTTCAATCTGGCCAAGTTGTCGGCCATGGCCTCGGTTTCCTTGCTGAAACGGTCGCTGTCGCCGGTGGAACTCTCATACATCTCACGGATGTGAACGAGCCCTTTGTTGACCCGGTCGATGGTATCGATTTGGGAGCTGACGCTTTTGAGTTGGATCTCGTAAATAGTGTTCAGTCCCGACAAATTGCGGTTCAGGTTGCCCATTTGTTCCACATAGCCTTTTGAATTGGCTGAAATTTCGTCGGAGTTTTCAGTAACGTTCCGGTAGGAGTCGAGCAGGACGTTTGAAACTTCGGCTAAGGAGCCGGTGGCATCGCTGAAGCGGTTCAGGTTGTCGGCCATGCCGGAGAGTTTGCTGATGTAGTTTTCGGTGACCATGGTGATGTCGGCCAGGTTGTTGAGCTGGGACACGGCTTCACCCATTTTCTTGATGCTGTCGGTGAGCGTTGCGGCGTCTTCGTCCGAAATGGGCACCTGAGGCGGAATGCCATAATTTTCGCGGGCTTGTTCGGGTGTTACACCGGCCATGGAGTTGCGGTGAGGAGTGTAGGGGACACCACCACCCGAAGGCATGCTGCCACCGGAAGGTGCACCACCTCCAACATAGACCGTGCCACCGGCTTGAGCGCCGCCACCCTGGAAAATGGTGGTCGTGGTTTGTCCTTCGCCTGGAACGGTGGTATCTCCAACATAGACTTCAGTCGCTATGCCTTCTGTAGGCTGACCACCGGGTAAGTTTTTAAAATCGGGGCGATCGCCATCGGCGTGGGTTTTCAATATAGGAAAAACGTACTCCCAATGGTAATTGCGATAAGGTGGTTCAAGGGATGAAATGGCAAAAATGAATACTTCCGTGCCCAATCCGAGCGACAACATGAAGTTGGCCCCATCCAAGTGAAGTAGTTTGAACAGCGTTCCGAGAATGGCCACAGATGCACCAAGACCATAAAAAAGATTGAAAAGACTTTTACCACGATTGCTTCCCAAGAAAATGGAAATGCGAATGCGGAATGCTTTGATTTTGGATATCATGGGGATATGGTTTATTTAGTTAGTCTGGTTTCACCAATTTGGCTGCGTACACAGCGGAAACCGATGTAGGAACGGGTTTCGTTCTGATATTCATAGGTGCGGTTGCTCACCTGCACGAAGCGGGCTGCATCTTTCCAAGAGCCTCCACGAACGACTTTGCGTTTGTTGATGTAGGCATCGTTCACACTGGCGTTGGTCTGAATGCTCGGGTTCAGGTCGTTCATGTCTTCGAAAGCGGATTCGCTCCAAGTGGTCGAAGTCCATTCGGATACGTTTCCGGCCATGTCGTACAAACCGTATTCGTTGGCGGGATAGGACATGACTTTGGAAGTGACGATGTGGCCGTCTTTGGTATAGCCGCCGTTGGTCGGTTTGAAGTTGGCATAATAACAGCCGCGTTCCGTATCGGTCTTGTCACTTTTCCAGGGGTATTTCCCTTCTTTTTGTTTGCCTCTGGCGGCAAATTCCCATTCTGCTTCGGTTGGGAGCCTGTATTCCATGGCTTTCTGTCCACGCATGCTCAGGGCGGCGTTCAAATAGGCAGTTCTCCAATGGCAGAAGGCGTTGGCTTGTTCCCAGGAAACGCCGACAACCGGATAGGAATTATAAACGGGGTGCGAGAAATAATTGAGCAGATAGGGTTCGTTGTAGGCATTTGTAAAGTCGTTGATCCAACAAGTCGTATCGGGATAAATGGCTACGATGCAGGTATTCAGGAAGTCAAAGCGGGAAGACAACGGGCGGGTGATGGAGGTGTTCACAACCTGACCGGCTTCGGTTATGTAAGCGGTATCTTTGGTGATCATCACATTTGGCAAACTGGAGGCGATGATGTCCGTGTTTCGGTTGCGCTTGATGGCGTTCAATTGGTTGGAGCGTTTGGCTGCGGCCTCATAATCGTACCATTCGTATTTATAAAGGATTTTGTCCACATTGGTGCGGTATCCTCCCAAGACTTCGTCCTTTTCACGCAGGTAGTTCAATGCGGTCAATTCTTCTTCGGTGGCTCTTTTGGCATCCGGAAGTGGAATTTTCCAGTTTAAGTGCGGAGTCACGGGTTCACCCTTGGCGTCTTCCGTGATTTTGTATTCTTCGTTACCGCCATAGGCTGGGTCGGCCATCTTCTCGCGGATAATGGAGTCGCAGACCCATTTGATGAATTGCTTGTATTGGCCGTTGGTGATTTCGGTTTCGTCCATCCAAAAAGGAGCGACGGAAACGTGTTTGGTGGGGGTGTTCAACCCGAAAACACTGTCATTCTCGGCCTGACCCAATTCAAAGGACCCTTGTTGAATGAGGACCATGCCATACGGATTGGGTTCGCTCCAAGGGGTGCTTTTTACGCTGGTCAGTTCACCGTTGTCGTACGTATGGCACGAAAACAGCAAGAGGCTGGTCAAACCTAAAAAAATCGTTTTTCTCATAAATTTATAATATGCGTACACTTTTTTGTCGTTTGCTCACGGTAGCGGTGCCGATTTTCTTGGTGTAACTCATGAAAAGCTCATGACTTCCACCTGAAAAATTTGCCACTGCCGAAGTGGATATGTCGTATGAATAACCAATGCTCAATCCTTGTGGCAACTTAATGCCGGCCATCACGATGACCGCGTCTTGAAATCTCCACCCCAAACCTCCCCAGTACTTGTCCTTGTAAAACACTTTTCCGGAAAGGTCGAGTTGCCATGCTGTCAAATCCGTCTTGACGAGGAAGGATGGTTGCAGGGTGTATAACGCGTTTGGCAAAACAATATTGTATCCGTTTGTTAAATAGTAGGTTCTGGAAGCTACCATTTGTGGGTTGTTCGTACTCGTATCGTCTGGCCCGGTTTTAAGATTGGCTACTGTCTCCAGCAAATGAGAGACCGAGAATCCGGCGTAAAGTCGTTCGTTTTGATACCAGGCACCTGCGCTGAGGTCTGGGATGATTCCTTCCAGTGTTCCGGTGGGGATGCTGGCATCCGTTGAGATGTGGTAGTCGCTGGTGGGAATGTGGATGCCACTGGCGTCGAACCCTTCCTGAAGGATGCCCCCTTGTATGCCAAAACTCAAGACGCCAGACTTAAGTTGCTTTTTATAAGCATATTGAAGCTGTAGCATTTGGGTGCTGAACAGGCCGATGGATTCCTTTTCGATGATGAGGCCGATGCCATGTTTTCGATTTCCAAGCACAAAAGGTGAAGACACGTTGACCAATAGAGTGGTCGGTGCACCATCGATGCCCACCCATTGCTGACGATTCTGCAACGTGAGCAGTAAATCGTTGCCCTCGCCTGCTACGGCGGGGTTGAAGGTGCCTGGAGCCAGCATGTACTGGCTCGTCTGTGCATCGTATTGTGCAGAAGCGCTGATGCCTGACAAAAGCAGGATGATAAGGACGGCGGTTCGGCGGATATGGGGGAGTCTAAAGGGCATGTTAGGTTCTTGTACAGCCTATATAACAGAGAACTAACTGAAAAATTGTGAATAAAATGGAAAAAGGCTGCATTTTTGGTAAATGCAGCCTTTTCGATATTTTAAACAGGAAGAATTCAATATTCCTCTTCGTTGAAGAAAAAGTCCTCCTTGCTGGGATAGTCGGGCCAAATGTCTTCGATACTTTCATAAATTTCCCCTTCGTCTTCCATTTCCTGGAGGTTTTCGATGACTTCGAGCGGGGAGCCAGAACGCATGGCATAATCAATCAGTTCGTCTTTTGTGGCGGGCCAGGGTGCGTCTTCCAGTTTTGATGCCAATTCCAGTGTCCAATACATAGCTTTACGTTTTTAATGCCTTTTTCAATTTTGTCGCAAAAATAAACGATTATACTGATAATACAAGTATTGCTACAGCTTTTATTTAGTGTTATCCCAAAAAAATTCGGAACTGTCTGACAGGCAGCATTTTCGTGCGAGGACAAAAAAGTAATCCGAAAGCCTGTTCAAGTACGTGATGATGTTTGGATGGACTTGATAGCTCTCGGCTACAGCGACGGTGCAGCGTTCTGCGCGACGGCAAACGGTGCGGCAAACGTGGCATAGACCGGCTTTTCTGTTTCCGCCGGGGATGATGAATTGGGTGATCACAGGTAAGCCGGTGACGATGATGTCGATTTCAGCCTCGATCTCACTTAAATTTTCATCGGAGATGGGGTTTGCAAAAGTCAAGGTCGATTTTTTTTGGTCGGTTGCCAGGTAAGCTCCGACTTTGAATAGGCGGTGCTGGATGTTCCGGCTGAACGCTTCATCGGCTGGGTCCAAGGTTTCAGCCAATAACAAGCCGAGAAAGGAATTTAGTTCATCGACACTTCCGTAGGCCTCCAAGCGAATGTCGTGCTTGGAAACCCGTGTGCCGCCGATAAGTCCGGAGGAACCTTTGTCGCCTGTTTTGGTGTAAATGTTCATTTTAGTGGAGTTTAATTCGTAATCTGCATTTCGGCAAATCGTTTCTGAAAAAAAGAATGCCGAGCGAGTATAGATCGATGCTGGCGCGAACTTCGGGGTGATTCCGCATCAATTTCCAGGTAAAAGCTTGTTCCGGGGTCTGATGGATGTGCTTGACTGCAAAGAGCGCATTTTCGTGCGGTTTCTGTAGGCACATCCTGAACTCGTTCATGCGTTGTGTCCGTTCTGCTGGAGCATTAAACAGTACGAAATCCAGGTTCTCAAATTGAGATAGCATCGCTTGTAGGGTCGTGTTGTTATTCGTACCAGGCGCATAGGTTAGGCTTTTGCAAGTGGCTTTTGGACAGGCATTCACCATATACTGGGTGTCGATGCCAGTACGGTTCCCGATTTCCAGCATCGTGGCGGGTTGTTGGTCTTGAACGATGCGAAAAATCATTCGCTGAACCAGATGAGGCTCTTTTTTCCTGAATCGGAAGCGGGAGCGTTTTTCTTCGTTCGGATGAACTTCCTCCAACGCTTCGAAGGCATAGTAGGGCCATTTGGAATTAAGCACGGTGGTTACGAACCGAAAAAGATACGGAGAATGTATTCCTCCACCATTCGCTCGCTTTGCCCGAATCAGGTGTTGCACTTTTGCCCGGGGCCTATGTATGATGTGAATCAATCGGTTATACAATCGGTACCGATATTTGTTTGACATGCTCAAAGATAGTGGCTAAGCACGAATTTACAAAATCGTACGAATTGTATCTGACTTTACGAATGTCAATCAACTGATGGAAGTTGGACCTTTCTTTGTTTTGGCGAGCGCTTTTGCCGCCTTTTTTTCATTTTCAAGTTCTTTGGTCAATGCAACCGTGCTCATCAAACCGCCCAATTGCATGCTTTCAACAGCTGTGCTGGGTACAACGACGATGGTGGCATTCGTTTTCAACCCTTCATACAGCATGTTCATGGCACGCAGGTGGAATGCTGTCGGGTTGTCCGAGTAGCTCTTGGAAGCTTCATTGAACATTTCAGCAATTTGGCGTTCGGAGTCGCCCAAAATGACACGTGCTTGACGTTCGCGTTCAGCCTGTGCCTGCATGGACATGGCTGCCTCAAGGCCTTGTGGTATGAGTACGTCCTTGACTTCGACCGAGATGACGTTGATGCCCCATGGTTCGGTGCGTTCGTCGATGATGGTCTGAAGCAATGCGCTTATTTTGTCGCGGCCTTCCAACATGTCGGCCAGCATGGTTTTGCCTATGACATCGCGCAAGGCGGTTTGTGAGGCCCAGCTGATGGCGCTGTAATAATCGGCCACATCCATGGAGGCTTTCTTAGGGTCGACGACTTTCCAAAACAACACGGCATCCACATCGACTGGGACGGTATCCTTGGTCAGGGTCTTTTCGGCCTTGAACGAGGTGCTGATGACGCGAATGTCAATCCAGAACGGAATGGTGTCGATGATGGGGATGATGAAAAAGATCCCTGGACCGCGAAGGGTGTAGAATTTACCGACACGCAGGATGACGGCTCGGTCCCATTGATTGGCAACTTTGGTTGAGGAGGCTACCAGTGTGGCAATTAAAAAGGAACAGATCAAGATGCCACGGCTTTCGTTGGAAGAGAGGTCGTAACTAAAGGTCAATGCGATTCCGATACCAATGCCGAATAGTATCACAAAAAGCAATGTCGCAATGGAATTAAGGTTTTTCATCTGATTTGGTTATTAAATTAGTTTGGTAAAGATAGAACCGTTTCGGAAAAAGCGGTTTGATTATTTTGGCATTATTTCTTGATGGTATCGACATACGGTTTGCCCAGATATTGGTTATCCAGATAAATGAGACGCGCTGATATCCAAGTAGAAAGGAACTCCAAATCGAAGTTGCTGTCAATCTTGATCCACGAATTCCCCCATCGTGCCTGCTCCCGGCTGAAAGCGCCGCTCTTTTTCAACAGGGTCAGATAGCGACTGAACCGGCCCATCAGGCTTGAGTAGCTGAAGTAGGTCCCTCTCAACTCTTTGTAACGACTTCTCAACTGTTCGTTGAAGCCTCCAGGATTTAATTTTTTGAGCCGGAGAAATAGGTTGTTCTGTCCGTGTTCGTTTTTGGTCAGGTAGCTATCAAAATTCTGTCTTGGGCCTGTCAAACTAGAGGAACCATCCCAACGGCGCCCCCAAGTCGCATCCAAGTCCCATGGCGTGATGCTTAACTTGGTTGAAACCGCCTGGTCATAAGCCGAGAAGTAGATATTCTTACCTTGATTGTCGGCAGCGAGTACCAATTCCATCAACAAATAATAATCTCTGATGACCGGTAAGTCAAAGCATGATTGAATATTGGCGCAAAACTCAGCATCTGATGTATAGTCACTGCATAAATTAACGGCGTGATACATGGTTTTCCAATCAATGGTTTCGCCTTCATTCATGTCCGGATATTTGCAGACATAGGAGCACCATTCATTCGAGTTGTTATCGTATGCCCTTACGAATAAACCGGTATACTTGACAAATTCGGTTTTGGTATTGCCCATTTGTGATTCGAGGCTCCATTCATCCGCTTTGTAAATTACACCGTGTTGAATGGCTGGCGTTGAATCGGTAGCAGAATGGTATTTTTTGATATTCAACTGCTTTCGGTCAATTTTCTCAGTCATGCAATACAAACCGCAGTAATGGTCATTCACGAAAACCTCCACGTAATGCCCTCTGGTTCCGTTCAACATGTCTGGTTCTTGGGTACTCCAATACGGTTTGGTGGAGAAGTCGTTCCACAGGTCGGTGGTTACACGGTTCCGCATTCGCGACATGTCGATGGCCATGGCGTCCAATACCCATTTGTTATCGCTGCGCAATCCAAAGAAAGAGCGGTTAAGCGGGGAAACTCCATCTGAGTCTTTTAATTTGAGGGCAATCGGTTTTTTTTCGAAATTGGTGGCGATGGCACCGCGAATGCGAAGGTCGGCCGCTAAATATTCCGATGTTCCTGGTTTGTCCGGCTCCGTGAC